>Ga0268266_10000108_pt1 | contig 171915 bp, 139 predicted proteins | sample KBSS13metaG_FD_190356 | JGI IMG/M metagenome (GOLD analysis project Ga0268266, IMG submission 190356) | Switchgrass rhizosphere microbial communities from Kellogg Biological Station, Michigan, USA - KBS S1-3 metaG (SPAdes) (version 2) | ecosystem: Host-associated > Plants > Roots >...
GAGACAGTGCCAGTGAGCCCTGAGAGATAGCATAAGTACCCACGTTTTCGCCTGCAACTCTCGTTAATGTACCACTAAAGGTATCGCCATTAACCAGGTTACCACTGGTGATCTGGTAGCTCAGTGTTGGATCATTGTCGCCATAATTCTTAGTCTGCGGATCGGCAGCCACTGCAATGGCGCGGGTACCGATGGTCAGATTATTGCCTATGAAAGTAACGTTATAGTTAGAAGGCAATGCCAGTGAACCCTGTGAGATAGCATAAGTGCCCACATCCTCACCAGAAACTCTTGTCAGCGAACCAGTAAAGGTGTCACCGCTGGCCAGAGAACCAGAAGTTATCTGATAAGACAGGGTTGGATCGTTGTCGCCATAATTCTTGGTCTGCGGATCAGCAGTCACAGTAATACTGCGGGTACCGATCGACAGGCTGTTGCCAGTAAATGACAGGTTATAGTTAGCAGACAGTGCCAGTGAGCCTTGAGAAATAGGATAAGAGCCCACATCCTCACCCGGAGCCCTGGTCAGTGCACCACTGAAGGTGTCACCATTAACAAGGTTACCGCTGGTGATCTGGTAAGTCAGCGCAGGGTCTGCTTCACCATAGTTCTTGCTTTGCGGATCAGCGGCTACAGCGATAGCGCGGGTACCGATGGTCAGGTTATCGCCTGTAAATGACAGGGTATAGTTAGCAGACAATGCCAGTGTACCTTGTGAGATAGCATAACTACCCACATTTTCACCAGCAGCCCTGGTCAACGCGCCGCTAAAGGTATCACCATTTACTAACGTACCAGTATACTGATAAGTCAGCGTAGGATCATTATCGCCATAGCTCTTGGTCTGCGGATCGGCGGTCACTGCAATGGCGCGTGTACCGATGGTCAGGTTATCGCCAGTAAATGACAGGTTATAGTTAGCAGACAATGTCAATGTACCCTGAGAGATAGCATAAGTGCCCACGTTCTCACCGGCAGCCCTGGTCAGTGCACCGCTAAAGGTATCACCGTTAACAAGGTTACCACTTGTGATCTGGTAGCTCAGCGTTGGATCGGCATCACCATAGTTCTTAGTCTGTGGATCAGCAGTCACAGCAATGCTGCGTGTACCGATGGTTAGGTTATCGCCAGTAAATGACAGGTTATAGTTAGGAGACAGTGCCAGTGAGCCCTGAGAGATAGCATAAGTACCCACGTTTTCGCCTGCAACTCTCGTTAATGTACCACTAAAGGTATCGCCATTAACCAGGTTACCACTGGTGATCTGATAGCTCAGTGTTGGATCATTATCACCATAGTTCTTAGTCTGATGATCAGCAGCTACAGCAATGCTGCGTGTGCCAATGGTCAGATTATCGCCTACGAAAGTCAGGTTATAGTTCGATGGCAACGCCAGTGAACCTTGAGAGATAGCATAAGTACCCACGCTCTCGCCTGAAGCCCTGGTCAATGCACCGCTAAAGGTATCACCGTCAGCTAGTGAACCAGAAGTTATCTGGTAAGACAACGTTGGATCGTTGTCGCCATAGGTTTTAGTCTGCGGATCAGCAGTCACCGTAATACTGCGTGTGCCGATCGACAGGCTGTTACCTGTAAATGACAGGTTATAGTTAGCAGACAGTGCCAGTGAGCCTTGAGAAATAGGATAAGAGCCTACATCCTCGCCTGCAGTTCTGGTTAATGCACCACTGAAGGTGTCACCATTAACAAGGGTACCACTGGTGATCTGGTAAGTCAGCGCAGGGTCCGCTTCACCATAATTCTTGCTTTGCGGATCAGCGGCTACAGCAATGGCGCGTGTACCGATGGTCAGGTTATCGCCTGTAAATGACAGGTTATAGTTTGAAGACAAAGCTAATGAGCCTTGTGAGATAGCGTAAGTACCTACGTCCTCACCTGTAGCTCTGGTCAGTGAACCACTGAAGGTATCACCGTTAACCAGGTTGCCGCTTGTGATCTGGTAGCTCAGCGTTGGATCAGCATCACCATAGTTCTTAGTTTGCGGATCTGCGGTCACCGCAATAGCGCGGGTACCGATGGTCAGGTTATCGCCTGTAAATGACAGGTTATAGTTAGAAGACAGAGCCAGTGTACCTTTAGAGATAGCATAAGTACCAACATCCTCACCAGAAACCCTGGTTAGTGCACCACTAAAGGTATCACCATTAGCCAGTGAACCGTTGGTGATCTGGTAAGTCAGCGTTGGATCATTGTCGCCATAGTTCTTAGTCTGTGGATCAGCAGTTACAGCAATGCTGCGTGTGCCGATGGTCAGGTTATTGCCTGTGAAAGACAGGTTATAGTTCGGAGATAACGCCAGTGAGCCTTGAGAAATAGGATAAGTGCCTACATCTTCACCCGAAGTCCTTGTCAGTGCACCACTGAAAGTGTCTTCAAAGGCAAGCGAGCCGCTGGTGATCTGGTAGCTCAGCGTTGGATCATTGTCACCATAGTTTTTAGTCTGCGGATCAGCGGCCACAGCGATGCTGCGGGTACCGATGGTCAGGGTGTTACCTGTAACTGTAAGCTCATAATTACCTGACAAGGCAAGTGTACCCTGGGAAATATCATAAGAGCCGACATCCTCACCTGCAACCCTGGTAAGCGCACCTGTAAAGGTATCGCCATTGGCCAATGAGCCGCTGGTGATCTGATAGGTCAGCGTTGGATCGTTATCGCCATAAGTCTTAGTTTGCGGATCAGCAGTTACAGCAATGCTGCGTGTGCCGATCGACAAGCTATTACCTGTAAATGATAGGTTATAATTTGGAGACAATGCCAATGAGCCTTTAGAGATGGCATAAGTACCTACATCCTCACCAGCAGCCCTGGTCAGCGCACCACTGAAGGTATCACCATTAACAAGGTTACCGTTTGTGATCTGGTAAGTCAGCGTAGGATCTGCATCGCCATAGTTCTTGCTTTGCGGATCAGCGGCTACAGCAATGCTGCGTGTGCCGATGGTCAGGTTATCGCCTGTAAATGACAGGTTATAGTTAGAAGATAATGCAAGTGTACCCTGAGAGATAGCATAGGTACCCACGTTCTCGCCAGTCGCCCTGGTCAATGCACCGCTAAAGGTGTCGCCGTTAACAAGGTTGCCGCTGGTGATCTGATAGCTCAGTGTTGGATCATTATCGCCATAGCTCTTGGTCTGCGGATCAGCGGTCACAGCAATGGCACGTGTACCGATGGTTAAGTTATTCCCTGTAAATGACAGGTTATAATTTGAAGACAATGCCAATGAGCCTTGAGAGATAGCATAAGTACCCACGTCCTCGCCAGTAGCCCTGGTCAATGCACCGCTAAAGGTGTCGCCGTTAACAAGGTTGCCACTGGTGATCTGGTAGCTCAGCGTTGGATCATTATCGCCATAGTTCTTAGTTTGCGGATCAGCAGTCACAGCAATAGCACGTGTACCGATCGACAGGTTATTGCCTGTAAATGACAGGTTATAGTTTGAAGATAGCGCCAGTGAGCCTTGCGAGATAGCATAGGTACCCACAACTTCACCCGGAGCCCTTGTAAGTGCGCCGCTGAAGGTATCACCATTAGCTAACGAACCGCTGGTGATCTGGTAAGTTAGCGGAGGATCTGAATCACCATAGCTCTTACTCTGCGGATCGGCTGTCACAGCAATGCTGCGTGTACCGATATTCAGATTGTTGCCTGTAAATGACAGGCTATAGTTCGATGACAGTGCCAGTGAGCCTTGTGAAATAGCATAAGTGCCCACATTCTCACCCGGAGCCCTTGTCAGCGAACCGCTAAAGGTATCGCTGTTAGCTAATGCACCGCTGGTGATCTGGTAAGTCAGCGTTGGGTCTATGTCACCATAGTTCTTAGTCTGCGGATCAGCAGTCACAGCGATGCTTACAGGTGTTACGGTCATTGAACCATTCACATAAGTGATATTATAGTTCGATACACCAGAACCTGCAGCCCCGCTTGGAACGATAGAATATGGACCTCCGGTTACTGTTGCAGTAGCAGCAGCACCTGCGCTGGCAAAGTTTACGCTTGTTATATTATCTGAAGCATACAGAGCGCTGGTATTTGAAGTGTTGTTTACGTTAACAAAAGTAAACTCGGTCCCGATAAAATTAAATGTAGTTCCGTATGGCTTGGTTTGATTGTTAGCAGTAATAGTCAAAGGGGCTTTCGTAATGTTTGCTGATACTCCTGTAGGCTGTGAAATAGCATAGTTTGATGCCTGTGCACCACTTAAGGTGATGGCAGGTACAATAGAAATACCATTACCTGCTGACGCGGTTACGAAATTTCCGACGCCGTTAAAAGTTACCTGGTCGCCGCTGATCGTACCGGTTAAAGTGCCTGTTATAGTTGCAGCTGTTGTACCGTCGTAAACTTTATTTACACCGGCTGGCGAGGCAAGTCCTACCGGAGCAGGGGTAATGTCGCCAGTTATGGTAATATTTATTGAATAGTTAGCTGCCGCCGGACCACTTAGGATAGGCGAGGTAACGTTTATAGTTTTACCAATTCCGGCATTTGCATCTGTGAATGTTCCGGTTGGTGGATTGATTGCTCCACCCAGTGCAACAACGTCACCGCTAATTACGCCGTTTGAAGTACCTAATGTTGAAGTCAGTGAGCCGGTAAGCTGAGCCGCTGTAGACTGATTATATATCCTCGGCGTTACTAAGCTTATACCCGAGGTAGGTATAGTTAATGGCTTTTTGGTAATGTTAGCTGTTATTCCTGTTGGTTGAACCAAGGTATAATTCGCTATAGCTGAACCTGTAATAGTACTTGTTGAGTTAACAGTAATACCGTTACCTGCGTTTGCAGAAGCAAAGGCTCCTGTTTGAACAAGATTTACATTGCCCGCGTCTGCCGGTAATACGCCAACAAGTGTACCGCCGCTAAGAGATGCAGTGGTATTTTTATTATATACCTTGTTGGCAGCGGTCATGCCTGTAATGGTCAATTGAATAGGTGATACCGTTACATTTCCTTGTACGTATACCACGTTGTAATAAGCTGGTGCCACGGCTCCGCTTATGCTGATCGGATAAGATCCTACAGGAGAAGCAGAGGTAGCAGTAGTGCTGATTGACGGAAGGGTTGTTAAGCTTCCCGGGGTGTCACCATTGATGAACCCACTGTAACTGATCGTTAATGTTGGAACAGCAGAGCCATAGGTCATGGTCTGGTTATCTGCAGTAATAGTTAAAGTAGGATTATTTACAGTAACAGAAATTACCGCCTGGGCAGTAACGCCTCCGGCATAATTAGCTGTAATGGTATAGTTTGAAGCTGCAGAAGTCGCAGCTGGAGTGCCTGATATAATACCAGTTGACGGATCAACCGTTAACGCTGTTGGCAGTGCCGGACTAACACTATAAGAAACCGGTGTTCCGGTTACAGTCGGACTAGCCGGAGTAATAGCTGTATTTAATGTAAACGTAAATGGCGTACCTGCATAGCTTAATGTAGGAGCCTGAACCTGTATATTCAGCGTAGCCTGTGCCGTTACGCCACCGTTGTAGTTGGCGCTGATAACATAGTTACCTGCAGCAACTGCAGCTGTTGGTGTACCGCTTACAATACCAGTAGACGGATCTAAAGATAAACCGGCTGGTAGCGCTGGACTTACAGTGTAATTATTTGGTGCCGTTGAAACGGTTGGTGACAACGACGAAATAGCTGAACCTGTATAATATGTGAAAGGTGAACCACTGTAAGTTAATGTTGGTGCAGTTACAGTTATTCTTACCTGGGCAGTAGTAGTAGTATTATTATAAGTAGCAGTAACTGTATAAGTGTTTTGTCCTTGCACCACGGTTGGAGTACCCGAAATTACACCTGTAGACGTATTTAAAGATAATCCTGTTGGTAAAGCCGGGCTAACGCTATAAGAAAGCGGCGAAGCAGTTACCGTTGGTGAAAGCGGTGTTATTGCGGTACCATACGAGAAAGTAAATGGTGTTCCTGCATAGCTTAAGCTAACCGATGTCACAACAGCCACATTCACTGTAGTTTGTGCAGTGGCGCCTCCGGGATACGAGAACGTAATAGTATATGGAGTCATCGCAGATGCAACACTTGGCCTTCCGGAGAATGCTCCTGTAGTTGTTGAGAAGGTTAAACCGGTGTTTGTATTTAACGATGGGCTTATCAAACCCGAGCCAGCAGTTGGGCTACCTGTGATTGTTGGAGTTATCGTTGTTATGTTAGTACCTGTGTTTCTTAAAAACGTATAGGTTGTAGCAGGATAAGTAATGGTTGGGTTTACAACATTAATTGCACCAGATACATAGGTGATATTATAGTTGGCGGCTGTGAACGAGCCCCCTGTTGCAGCAGAAGGTGTTGCCTGTCCCGGATAATTGCCTACCGCAGCAGTTGATGCAGCGCCAGTGCCGTAAGTCATGGTTACAGAACCAATGGTTTCAGGGCTAATCAAACCTGCAGAAGTGAATGCTGTAGAGGATCCATTCGTAAGCGTTGCGCTATATGTTTTAGTTACATCATTTGCTGTTATAGTTAACGCAATTTGTGTAATGTTTGCTGTTAAGCCTGTTGGCTGCGTAATGGCATAATTTGCTGCTGCAGATCCGGTTAATGTGCTCGTTGAAGTAACTGCGATGCCATTTCCCGCATTTGCTGTCGCAAATGTTCCGCTTGGAACAAGGGTCACATTTGGTTGATCAGCAACCATCACACCAGATAATGTACCACCTGTAAATGTGGCTGTATTTGTTCTGTCGTAAGGTTTGTTATTGGCGGTTAAGCCTGTAATAGTTACCGGAGCAGCTGTAATGGTTAAAGTTCCTGGAGCGTATACAATAGTATAATAGGATGGAGCTGTTGCACCTGATGCAGTTATCGGATAAGATCCAACATTTGACGTCGAAGTACCGGTTGTAGTTACCGAGAGCCCGGTTACGCTTGACGCATCATCACCATTTATAAAACCGTTGTACGTTACATCTAAGGTTGGAACCGAAGCTCCATAAACCATTGATTTATTGTTAGCAGTGATAGTCAGCGTCGGGTTTACAACTGCAATGGATACATTAGCCGTTGCAGTTATTCCGGCAGCGTAATTAGCTGTTATGGTGTAAAGGGCTGCGTCAGATAATGTAGTAGGGGCACCTGTTATTTGCCCGGTTGAAGAATTAACAGAAAGACCATCAGGTAAAGTACCTGAATAACTTACCGGGGTTCCTGTAAAAGTTGGGTTTGCCGGCGTAATAGTTTTGCTGATCACATAAGTGAAAGGCGAACCCGCATAACTTAAGGTAGGCGAATTAACCTGGATATTTAAAGTAGCCTGTGCTGTTGCACCGCCTGAATAGGTTGCAGTAACCACATAATTTGCAGCACTTGCTGCTGCGGTTGGTGTGCCTGAAACTATACCTGTTCCCGGATCAATAGATAAGCCGGCAGGTAAAGCAGGGCTTACTGAATAGCCAGTTGCACCTGAAGAACCTGAAGGCGATAGTGAACTGATAGCGGTTCCAGCCACATAAGTAAATGGCGAACCGGTATAAGTTAGCGTCGGCGCGTTTACTTTAATATTTAGCGTAGCGGTAGCCGTATTATTTGTACCTGTATAATGAGAAGTAACTACATAATTGGTTCCGGTCGACACAACCTGGAGTGGAGTTCCTGATACAACACCCGTTGTAGCATTTAAAGATAATCCTGTAGGCAATGCAGGGCTAACCGTATAAGAGCTTGGAGTTCCGTTGCCGCCCGGGGTTAATGGTGATATGGCGATACCATAGTTATAAGTAAATGGTGAGCCTGTATAAGTTAAACTTACAGAGGATACTACAGTTACACTCAGGGTTGTTTGTGCAGTTACACCTCCTGAATAAGTTGCCGTAACGGTATAAGTTGTAGGTCCATTATTTGTATTTGGAGTTCCGGAAATGTTCCCACTGGATGTAGAGAATGTTAATCCTGTATTATTATTTAAACTTGGACTAATAGCATATGTTGCTGAGCCACCTGAAGTGGTTGGGGTAACTGTTGTTATACCAGTAAACCTGATGAAGGTATATGGTGTACCCGCATAACTTATGCTTGGCGCTGTTACAGTCCCATTATATGCTACCGGGGTAATAATATAGTTACTGGCTAAAAAGCCTCCGCCTCCTGTTGGAAGTGAAGGTGTAACAACATAAGGCGAACCAACCGCAGTTGTAGCTGATAGCCCCGCAGCGTCCGGCGTTAAAGTAACGCTTGTTACCGTCTCGCTGCCAACCATCCCTGAAGCGTTGAAATTGGTTGCACTTGTTCCCGTCGTTAAAGCGGTACCATATGACTTAAGTGGACCGGTTGCAGTAAGGGTTAATGGCGCGCCTGTAATATTTGCAGTTAATGTGGTAGGCTGCACCAAATTGTAATTGCCTATAGCTCCTCCTGAGATACTGTAGCCGTTAACATTCACAGTTTTATTGCTGCCAACAGCTGCGCTTGTAAATACAGAAGTTACTGATCCGGTAACTAAACTTACATCATCATTATTCAATACACCACTTAATGTAGGTGTGCCGGTAATGGTTGCACTAGTAGTTCCGTCATATACTTTGTTAGAAGCAGCAATGTTAGTTACATTCAATTGTGCCTTGGTAACAGTTAAATCTCCGTTAACATACACAATATTATAATTAGCCGGATTATAGCTACCCACCGGTGCCGATGGTGTTATTGAACCGGAATAAGTATTTACCGGATCAAAAGACGCTGAACCTGAACCGAAGTCAAGCGTTACGCTTGATACCGTTTCGCCAGAAGCCAGACCTGTAGCTGTAAACTGCGTTGAACCGGTCACCTGGCTCAGAGCGACACCATAAACCTTATTTTGTGGTTTTGCTGTGATTGTTAAGGTATTGCCGATAATGTTTGCTGACAGACCTGTTGGTTGCGTTAAGGTATAGTTGCCGGCCTGTGCGCCGCTCAGCGTACTTGTTGAAGTAACTGCTATACCGTTGCCAACCGCTGAAGATGCGAATGTACCGGTACCATTAAGGGTTACTACATCACCGGACAATATGCCGGTAAGAGTTCCTGTAATAGTAGCGTTAGTATTACCATCGTAAGGCTTATTATTGGCCGCCGCATCTGGTAATGTTAATGATACCGGAGTGATATTAGCTGTTAAAGCCGTTGGTTGTACTAGGTTATAATTGCTTGCAGGTTGGGTAATGGTAAACCCTGATACATTTACAGTTTTGCCATTCCCGACAGATGCGCTTGTAAATGCCGCCGTAGGTGATCCTGTGTTTAATGTAACAGCATCGCCGTTTACAACGCCTGCACCCAGTGTTGGTGTGCCTGAAAATGTTGCAGCGGTGGTGCGGTCGTAAAGCTTATTATCTGCCGTAATGTTTATCACATTTAAGTTAACAGCAGTAATATTCGCTGTCAATAAAGTCGGTTGTGTAAGTGTGTAGTTGCCAGAAGCTGACCCACTGATAGTATATCCATTTACCGTCACAGATTTACTTGTGCCGACATTTGGATCAGCGAAACTTGCCGTTGGCGATCCTCCCAGTGTTACGCTACTACCATCGCCCGAAACTACCCCGCTTAGTGCGGCTGTTCCTGTCAAAGTAACGTTAGTGGTGCCATCATATGGTCTGCTGGTTGCACTTAAGCCTGTTACTGTAAGTGTTTTTGCTGTAATGCTGGCGCTTAGGCCGGTCGGCTGAGTTAGCGTATAATTGGCGGACTGTGTTCCGCTAATAGTACTGGTCGATGTAACTGCTAAACCGCTTCCAACGTTGGCGCTTGCAAATGTTCCGCTCTTGGTAAGGGTGATGACATCACTATTTACAATGCCGACAAGCGTGCCACCTGTGAAGCTGGCCGTTGTTGTTCGGTCGTACACTTTATCATTTGCCGTCATGCCACTTACTGTTAAGGCAACCTTGTTTACAGTACTTGATGGTGCTGCAACATTTATACTTGTAGCACCGGTGCTGCTCACAACGGCATTGCCGGAAAATGTTCCGGCAGATGTTGCTGATAATCTGATATATACTGTTGTCGAAGCAACTGTGCCGCTGGATGGCGTTAAAGAAACTGTGCTCGTGAAAGTGGAATTATTAGTACTTACTTCAAAACCCGGAGGCGGGGTTACTACCAGGTTGGCTGTGAGGCCTGATCCTGAAACAGAAAAATTTTGAGATGCTGATGGAGTTCCATATGTTGTTGTAGTAAACGCTGCTAACGATCCAGTTTCTGAAACGGTTGGAGCCGCAAGGGTAGTAAAATTGATCGGGTTGTTTGTTCCCGTACCTGTTGTATAGGATGGGCTGCTATTGCTATTGTAATCCACTACCATTATCCGGTAGGTTGTATTGGCTGTTAAACCGGTAATGTTTATCGGTCCGGTGCTTTGGCCGCTGCCGTCATCAAGAAGGCTATACCACCCGGAGCTACCTATCTGGTTTCCTGATCCGTAATTAACATTCCCGGAATAGTGGGTGCCGTTTACCGGAGTTGGAGTGCCGGTACTTCCTTTCAGAATGAACACAACAACGTGGTTACCACTATTGTTGGTCCAGCTGGCTACTCTTGCCGTAGTGGATGTTATAGTATTAACCGTCACGTTGCTGGCCTGCTGTGCCGTAGCTGTATTACTAAAGCCTAAGCCGGCAACAATAAGTGTTGCGGCTAATGCAATAGCTTTCACTGAGAAAAGGCTAAGCCTTTTCGTTGACCGCGGTAATTGGCCCGGACGCCGGGCCTCAGCTATATGATAACTGCCGCATTGTTCTAATGCAAGTTCAGAGCTGTCGAATGAAAGGTTCCTGCTTAACCCTTGTGGTAAAGCGAACTTTTTAATTACGGTCAGAAGATTACGGAGTAAAAGTTTAGCAGCCATAATATCGTGATTTAAGGTTTTTTATTGCCAGTGCTTTATATTGCTCACACTTAGCAAATTATGCAGGCACATACTTCAATATCCATACCATCTGTGCCAGATTGCCGAAAATTGCCTTTTAATCTATTTTTATCTCTATAGTTTAATTTATTGACTTGGTAATTAATAAAAAATATAGACTTTAGTTAATTGATAATCAATAAGTTAAGATGTTAATAAAAGTGTGGAATATTTTATATGCGTTATTTTTATGTGAATAAAATTCATATAAGTCTAATTATCAGATACTTATGTATTTTATATAAATAAAGTAGAATTTAATATGTATTAATTGCCCCTGTGTAGTGGGGAATAATTGGGAAAAACAACCACGTCTAATCGGTATTTCTTTTAGGTTGATAAGATTAAATAGTTGATTAACAGAATTTATGAAGATTGACTTATTAGATAAGTGTTGGATAGCATAAGCTCTAATTGTTATTTATATATAATTGATATACAGTATATTGTATATAAAAAATGATTTATTGGCCTTTAACCAATAAATTAAAATAGATTTCTGCCGGTCAGAGCTGAGACATGAATAAGGCCTGATCTGCGACTTTGTTACAGTCAATTGCAGTGAGAGAAGAAGAGAATATCAAGCTGGATTTATATTGTCTATTATTTTATTTAATAAACAAAATAATATATAGCGAGCAAGGATCCAAAGCTGTTTCAGCTATGGATCCTCGTTCGTCAGAATTGTGGCCGGATCAGGCGTTAAGATCTTATTTAATCAATTATAGTTTAATAAACTTTGTTGTTCCTATCAGGGATTGTGTCTTAGCATCAAATACTTTAACCATATATGTTCCCGGCATCCATCCGGTGGCATCTCCTGTCCAGGTTGGCTGATTTGATGTTATCTTCTTTAGCATATTACCCTGGCTATTTGAGATCATAATATTATATGAACCGGATTGTGTTGTAGCCGTTGATGCAATTGCCAGGTTAATTTTCCCTGCCGCAGGATTAGGGTATATGTTAATATTGTTTTGAACCAGGTTATTATTGGTTGTGGCGTAGCCTATTGGAACGATCCGTGAATAGGTTATCTTATTGTTGATGTCTTCCTGTTTAAGCCTGTATACATTTGTTCCTGTAACCGGGTTTTTGTCAGTAAAGGCATAATTCCCTGCGCTTGTAGCAGAAACTCCGCCCAGCACATCAAAAGTCTGTCCACCATCTACGCTGCGCTCAACTGTGAAATTGGTATAGTTCTCTTCGTTTTTGGTGTTCCATACCACTTGTACTTCACGGGCATTTGTTGCTTTATGCGCGTTGAAATCAAGCAATTGATAAGCATATTCCGGGTTTTGACGCATTATTATAGCAAAGCGGTGTGCGCCATAAGAATTGGTATCGGCCCAGGATACGTTAAAGTTATAAGGCCCCTTGCGCATGTCAGCTGTATCTTTAAGATCATTATCAGCCAGGAGCACGTCAAAGAGTTTAGGTATACCATTAATCTCTTTCATATTAAGTGAATATGCACCTTCGGCAGTTGCGCCAACTTTTACAGGAATAGTTTGTCCCTGGTTGTTGAAAGGGAGCAGGTTGACTGCCAGAGAGTGATTATCGCTTGACATAGTTGAAAGGCTTACCTTCCCCGAACCTTGCCTGTAAGGTGCATCTTCCGCAAAATCAAGCGTTGTTTTTGTGTTTGGTTCGAAGCTGATAAAAGTATCGTCTTTATTTATTGTATCCTTAGCCAATTCTAGGCGCAAGGATTGACTATTTGCCAATTGGTCTGCAGGTTTACCCATAAATAAATAGATACCTGTATTTTGCAGCGATGTCGATTTAGCGCTTTCATTAAAGATCAGCTGTGCAGAGGTGTTTAAAGCCAATACAAAAAATCCCTGGCCGCTCATGATCGTTCTCGTGCCATTATTAGTATGGATACCACCCTTTTTATAGGTATCGTAATTTCCCGTTTTGTTGTCAAACTCATAAATGTACGGCGAGAGGTTCAGCGCATAAATACCTGTTGTTGTTGTGGTAGATTGGCTCTGCTCCCAGTCGATGCTGCAGGCATACGGGTTAGCAGCCAGGTTAAATCCTTGTGCAGCCACATTAGAGTTTGAAAAGCCCAAAGCGGTGGACGCTGGGGTATACCAATCGCGGAATACAACTTGCTGCTGGTTTAAGAAACCGGTCGTACTTAGCGTTGCTTCAGTTGCGGCATAATTGGTCTGGGTTTCAGTAGCAACCGGTATTAAGTTGCCATCGGTATCATATTTATTACCTCTGAAGAAGAACAATAGCCCATTACTTACAGGGATAGAATAAGAACCCGAGGTTACATCAAATGTGTAAGTTGGTGTAGAATTGTTGCCCGAAGTAAGGCTTTTAATACTTTGAAAATTCCCGCTTATAAAACTGGCATTTGAATAAGGTACATCTTCCCTGAAAAGATACAAGGTAGGTCCCTGGGTTACTTTGTCAAATCCTCCGGTAGCGCTGGTGCCGGTAATATAAGCTGCATTTTGTATGTAATTTAGGCTCCAGACGTTATTTGAGCCCGACGTAGTTTTGTAAACCGGCGACGCTATCAGGCGGTATCCTCTCTGTCCGCTTAAATAGCGTTCAACAGTATACTGTCCGTCAAATGAATTTTTATGACCTGTTGGCCCTGCAGGTATATTGCCGATAGAACCGGTTCCATACGAATCGGACTGAATAGTGAATGATCCGTTATTGGTAAAATGAGAGTCGTGTGCGCTTGCGTCTAAAAAGTTAATACTGGAAGTAGAGGCCAGGTAAACAAAACCTCCCGAATTATTTGTAAATGATTGCGAGTTGACAATGTTCATGGTGCAGGGTGAATTTTGCATTCCGATGAATAAAAATCCGCTATTCTGCATGGCCAGCTGACCGGATGTTCCTCCGATGTCAAGCGTATTGCCGCCCTGGAAATACATTAAAGAGTTCGTCTCATTGTAAATATAATTTAGCCCCCATGTAATGTATACCGTTCCACCGTTAAAAGTAATATTTCCAACATTATCCAATACGGCATGGCTGGAAGTTGTACCAACTATAACCTGTGAACTGGTTGAATTCATAGTTACGGTGGCATTTACGCCTGAATTGATGGTAAAGCCATTCAGAAACGTGATTGTTTTGCCAGCGTCTATAGTGAGCGTATTATCGCCGGTGAATGTTATTGTATTTACAGTTGTATTAGCGGTAACATCAGGAGCCCTTGTTGTTCCGCTCGGAATAAATACGTTATCGTTATTACCTGGGGCTGTGGTGGCCGTAGTGGTAGTGGTGCCATTAAAATAGCTCCAGTTGCCGGGTGTCGACCAGGTTGTACTTGAATTACCTGTCCAGGTATAATTTGCACCGCAGTTTCCGTTATAGGTGGTGTAAGTAATAGTATAATTGCTCGTCGAGAAACCATTTGCTCCAACAGGGGCTGAAGGAACAGAATTATAAGAACCTCCGGCACCTTGTGCAGTTGCCGGCGAAATGGTTAATGTAATGCTTGATACTGTCTCGCCATTTACCAAACCGCTGGCAGTAAAATATGCAGTTGATGATTGTGGTGACGTTACAGCTGTGTTCACAGATTTTGGAGGACCTGTTGCTACAATATTTAAAGTGGCCTTACTAACAGTAAAGGTTCCCTGTACATAAACTATTGTGTAACCCGGCGCTAATGCACCTGACCATGTAATAGCGTAAGTGCCTGCACCAGAACTGCTGGTTACCGCGCAGGTATAGCTCGGTAGTTGAGTCAGAGTGCCGCCGCTTACTGTATATGTAATAGCGGTGAGGTCAATTGAACCGTAGGTCTGAGTTGGATTTGATGAAGTGATGGTTATGGTTTGTCCCATCAGTTTCATCGACGATAAACCGATCAGCAGCATCGCCATAATAATCGACTTAGGCAAAAGGTCTATCACCCTTTTCTTTCTCCTCGGGAACCTGCCGAATATAGGTGAGACATTTAGATAATCGATGCCATCCTTATATATATGTATAGCATCGCTGTCATCGCTGGTATTTATCGCCGATGATTGTGTGAGTTTTTTTGCTAATGCAGACAATGTCGCAAGTAAATATTTTACTACCATATGCTATAAAAGTTAGGTTAGGTTTGATCCTGTAAATTATTATTCGGTTATAATTTTTGTGTACTTATTGAGTTAGAGTAGGTATGTGTAAATGGTACACATAAACATTCTGTGTCTCAATAAATTACGCATGCATATAGGTCAATCTCTGTACCAACGGTAATATTTAACGGGTTGCTCAATAAGCCTTTTTTTATAGCATTACTTCAAATTATTGCCGAATAATATATTTCAGGTGTCGTTAATATTTGTCTGGTAAACAGTTGGTTAAATGCATTCCTCAAAGTGTGGAATACATTATGAGAATGCGTGTAGAGCAGTTTGATATTATTAGTATAATTAATATTATATACAATTATCACATTTTCAATAATGTATATGTATTATTTAAACCAAATTGAATGAGTGATGGAAAAAATAAATAATAGGATGGGAAATTTTGAGAAAAAAGGGCAACGCGCCTTATAATGTTACTAGCGCCAGGGGTAATTTTTATGAATAGTTAATTTGTTAATTTAAAGCAAATTATATAGCTTATTTGCTTAATAGAGCATGTGTTTTAAACTCTTGGAGAATGAGCCAGGTATTATTAAGTAATCGTATTGAATATTAATTAATAAATGTGATACTAATACTTGTTAATAACTATTGTGAGTTGCGTAAATTGCGCATTTTGAATATTGTAGTAATAGGATATGTGAACGTGTGAGGAATATAAATATTGCAGCTTTACAAAGAAAAAGTGACTGAAACCAACCTCTGAATAGCCCGTCCCCTGTAACTATGCGCAAACGTTTGCAGTGTATTTATGCCACAGCTTCTTTGGTTAAGTAAGTATGAATTCAATATGAAATTGCTACCTTGGGAGGGGGTAATTAATTAGATTGTTTTTATGTCGAGGCCGGTAACTATAAAAGAGATCGCACGTTTGTTGAATCTTTCGGTATCAACCGTGTCACGGGCCTTGCACGATCACCCCAGCATAGGAGCCGTCACGCGCGAAAAGATCAAAAAACTGGCGCGTGACATGAGTTACGAGCCCAATCAGAATGCCATATCCTTTCAGAAAGGCAAAACTTTTACCATCGGTGTTATCCTGCCCGAACTCACAGAAACTTTCTTCTCAGTCGCTATCAGCGCAATAGAGGATACGGCTTACCATAAAAACTATACGGTATTATTAGGTCAATCCCATGATAATGAACAACGGGAGCGGCAGTTGATTGAAAAGATGAAGAATAATAGGGTGGATGGTCTGTTGGTATCCGTAGCAAAGAACACCTCCAAATACGATCACTTCGAGCTGATGAAAAAATACGATATCCCTATCGTGTTTTTTGATCGCATCCCAACCATTCCGAATATCCATTATGTGGCCTGCAATATGGAAACGGGCACAGTTGAGGCGGTTAATTATCTGTTGAAACGAGGCCATCGCGCCATAGGTATGATCAACGGCCCCGCAACATTATTCGCCACAAACGAACGCAAGGAGGGTTATATCAAAGCGATGGTGAAAAACAGGCTAAAATTTGATCCGTCATTGGTAGTCAATTGCGACCTGACCGAAGAAGGTACACGTAATGCTTTAGACGATCTGCTTAATAATAAAAGAAAACCCACTGCCATAGTTACTTTTAATGACTATGTAGCCTTATTTGCTATAAAGCATTCACGCAGCCTGAACCTGGAGATTAATAAGGATATTGAATTTGTGAGCTATTCTAATTTGCCACTAGTAAACTACATCGAGCATATTCCTATTGCTTCTGTTGAGCAGTTCCCATACTTGCAGGGACAAAAGGCTGCTGAAATATTACTTGACCTGCTCGCCCGCAAAGAAAACGCACCAGATGAGCAAAGCGCTTACTATAAAAGTATCATCGAATCACAGCTGATAGAAAACCGGAAGCATTGAATTAACAGCTGAGCAACAATACCTTAAAATCAGTCAAACGTTTGCGTAGTATTATTAGCATCCATTTATATAGGTTTGGTTGAAATAAATCCCAATAATGCTCAATCAAATACTTGAACAGTTCGGAATTAATGCGCTGAACTACCAGATAGAAGAATATGGTTCTGGTCTGATCAATAATACGTGGAAAATAAGCGGCGAGAAGGACTATATTCTGCAACGGATAAATACAGATGTGTTCAAGCAGCCTGAAGCGATTGCTGACAACCTATCGCAATTACAATCTTACCTAAATACAAAATATCCCTATTACCTTTTTGTAGCATCGCTATTAGCTGTGAATGGATCGTCACTGGCAGTTAATCAGGACGGCGTTTTCAGGTTGTTTCCTTTTATAGGAAACTCAACCAGTATCGACTCAGTAACTAACTATAAGCAGGCTTACGAAGCGGCAAAGCAATTCGGAAAGTTTACTTTTTTGCTGAAGGATTTTGACGCCTCCAGGTTGCACGATACAATATCATCATTCCATGATCTTACACTACGTTATAAAGAATTTGAGAAAGCATGCCTGAACACAACTGCCGCTAAATTGGAGCAGGCAAAATGTGCCATCGGCGAGATCAGGAGGCACAAAAACATTCTATCTACCTATGAAGAACTAAAACACAGCGGAAAGCTGCCTGTACGCGTGATCCACCATGATGCCAAGATCAATAATATATTGTTTGACAACGACTGGAACGGCATATGTCTTATCGACCTGGACACCATTATGCCTGGCTATTTTATTAGTGATGTGGGCGATATGCTGCGGACCTATTTATCGCCTGCGAATGAAGACGAGAAAGACCTTTCAAAGATTGTATTAGATGAACAATGCTTCGATGCGATCTACAACGGATACATTTCCGAAATGGGAGCTGAATTGACCGCTTTTGAAAAAGATCATTTTATCTATGCCGGTAAGTTTATGATCTATATGCAGGCGCTCCGTTTCCTGTCGGATTACCTGAATGGCGACATATATTATCATACAAGCTATGAGGGGCAAAACCTGAACCGGACGAATAACCAGCTAACTTTATTAAATCAATTAATAAAACTCGAAGAAAAAATTCAGTCGACCAATCACTCATCCATAAAATAATGATGCGCAAAACCTACGTATTTCTGACCGCCTGTTTGTTTGTATTGACGGCAGGCCTATCACAAGCTCAAACTATTCCTTATAAAACAGGTAATAAAACCTGGGACCCTGACAAGCTGGGAAATCAAAGGGCGGTGGTCACCGTTACAGGAGAAGGTAAAGTTGTCGAAGTAGAAGTGCCCTGGCGTTGCCGCACGGTCAAGCCGGATCAAATGATCATTGTGGAAGATGCCAAAACCGGGCAACAGGTCACCAATGTGAAGACAAAAAATATCGGTCCGGAAGAAGGAACAGTCGACTTTGAACCTGTTTCGGGTAAAGCTGAGTATTATATATACTTTTTGCCTTATGATCTGAAAAAGCCTGAGAACTATCCGAATGCCATTTACAGGAAAGAAACCAGCACTGCATCTGATGAATGGTTGAAGCTGGTGGATGGCACAAAATCCACTGTTAGGATCGATTATTTTGAGTCGTATAATTCGCTGAATAATCTTTACCCGATGGAGGTGATCGCTACTAAAGCCGAGACTGAAAAATTGGTTAGTAACGCTAGGCAGCAACCGTATCTAATCTTCCCCGAAAACAGGATATATCCGATCAGTATGGATACCAACCTTCCACAGCGTTGGGTAGATAAGGCTAATGAAATGAGCTTTACCGATGAAGCAGCACGCGGTGAGAACTTTAGCTATCAGTTAGGCATTTATGCTTTCGCGAAGAAATTGGATAATGTAAAAATTTCATTTAGTGATCTGAAAGGGCAAGGTGGAGTAATACCAGCTTCGGCAATGAGTTGTTTGAATACTGATGGAATTACTGCCGAAGGGAAACCTTTTAAGAAAACAGTAGATGTAGAACAGGGACATATCCAGGCGATGTGGTGCCTTATTAATATACCGGCAGAAATAAAGCCGGGAAAATATACTGGTACAGCAACAATTACAGCAGCTGGCTTATCGCCACGCGAGGTAAAGATCACCCTGAACGTTAGCGATAAGATATTAAAAGATAAAGGCATTAGCGAACCATGGAAAGAAACGCGTCTTGCCTGGCTGAACTCGACCATGGCACAGCAAAACGCGGTGATCAAACCTTATGTGCCACTGAAGGTGGAGGGTAGTACCATCAGTCTGCTTGGCCGTAAGCTGACACTAGGTCAGAATGGTTTCCCGAGCCAGATCAATACTTATTTTACTGAAGAGATGACCAGCATTGGTATCACGCCTAATCACGTGCTGGCCCAGCCATTCCAGTTTAATGTAAAGGATAAGGCAGGGAATATTGAGAAATGGAAAGCAGGTAAGCTTAAAATAAAACAAACTGACCCCGGAACAGTAACCTGGACAAGCACCAGCAGCAATAAGGATATAAGCCTGAATGTATCTGCGCGTGTGGAGTTTGATGGTTTTATCAACTACCAGGTAAAAGTAACTGCCTTGAATGATGCCAACCTGAACGATATCCAAATGGTGATTCCTTTAAGCAGGCAGGCATCAGAGTATATGATGGGTCTGAATGAAAAAGGATCAAAACGTCTTGACAACTACGAATGGCACTGGGACGTGGCCCACAAAAATCAGGATGGTGCATGGATAGGTAATGTGAATGCCGGTTTACAGTTTTCATTGAGAGATGATAAATATATCCGTCCATTGAATACCAACTTCTACCTTTCAAAGCCATTGGTGCTGCCTTCTTCATGGGGTAATGATGGCAAAGGTGGTATCAACATCAACTCTAATGCAAGCGGTGCCTCAGTAACTAACTACAGCGGCGAACGCAGTATGAAAAAAGGGGAGGTGCTTTACTACAATTTTACACTGATGATCACCCCGTTCCACCCGATCAATACTGAGCAGCAATGGGATATGCGTTTTTATCACAAATACAGTCCGATTGATAGCATCAAACAGACTGGTGCTACAGTGATCAATATTCATCATGGTACGGCTATCAACCCATACATCAACTATCCGTTCATCGCATGGCAAAAGATGAAGAGTTACATCGACTCAGCACATCATGTGGGTTTGAAAGTAAAGATTTATAACACGGTGCGTGAGTTATCTAACAGCGCTTATGAGATTCAACCAATGCGTAGCCTGGGGCATGAGATATTTTCGCCGGGTAAGGGTGGCGGGTATTCATGGCTTCAGGAACATTTAGGTGGCGATTATATTGCTGCGTGGTATGTGCCTGAGCAAAAAGATGCAGCTATCATTAATAGCGGCGTAAACCGTTGGCATAACTATTATGTAGAAGGCATGAACTGGCTGGTGAACAATGTCGGCATCGATGGTATTTACCTGGATGATGTGGCATTCGACCGCACCACCATGAAACGTGTTAAACGTGTACTTACTCAAAACGGGCATCCGGGCATTATTGATCTGCATTCGGCCAACCAATACAACAAAAGCGATGGCTTCAATAATAGTGCAAACCTGTACCTGGAGCACTTCCCGTACCTGAACCGCCTTTGGTTTGGTGAATATTTCGACTACGAGAAAAATGACCCTGACTTTTTTATGGTGGAAGTATCGGGTATACCATATGGCTTAATGGGCGAAATGCTACAGGGTGGTGGTAACCCATGGCGGGGTATGGTTTACGGTATGACTAACCGTATGCCTTGGTCAGATCATGCTGATCCGCGCCCGATATGGAAAGCATGGGACGAATTTGGCATCAAAGGCAGCCGGATGATCGGCTACTGGGTGAGTCACAATCCGATCAAAACTAATAGCAAGGATGTATTAGCTACTGCTTATGTAAAAGATAAAAAAGTAATGATCGCTATTGCAAGCTGGGCACAGGACGATACCAGGTTTAAGCTCAATATTGATTGGAAAGCTTTGGGCATAGATCCGGCTAAAGCTAAGCTGATTGCGCCTGAGATCACCAATTTTCAGGCGGCTAGCCAGTTTAGTCCCAATGACGAAATACCAGTTTTAAAGGGTAAAGGCTTGTTGCTGATTTTAAAATGATCTGAACGACAATTGCCGGATACGGTCCGCAGCAATAACACTTACAGGGCAAAATAACTTGTTGATACTGAGGCGTGGGAAATAAATGTACAAACATTCTTTATTTTGATTGTTTTAAACACAGTTGTTTTTTATATTTTGCAGAACCAACAATGCTATTCCTGAATGTCCCGTAGAGAGATCATTTATTCCGTTTTTTATATTTTATTTTTTGTGCTATCTGTCTGGTCTGGTATCGAAAGTGGATTTACCGATAGTCATACGCCACCAATTCCATTTGCGATAGAGTTTTTTACCTTAATAGTAGGGGCTATTCTTTTTGCTGCGGACTTTGCTAAGCATAAGACCGCAACGTTTGAGAAAATACGCGTTCACGTATTGGGGCTAACGGCCAATAGCTTAGTGATGCTTTATGTATTGGTGTTAGCCCTGCAAGAATATCGTTAGAATAATTTTCAGGATTCCTTAGTCAATAACTGAATAAGTAACAACAGCTTTCTCTTTGTTCTTAAGGGTAAACTCTCCGTTTATCTCGCAGTGGAAAGATTCCTTGATTTGCTGATAAACTTCTTCAGTTATCAATACTTGTCCGGCTTTGGCAACAGATTGAAGCCGTTGTGCCACATTTACCGAATCACCTATCACGGTATAGTCCAGTCTTCTGAGCGACGCCGAGCCGATGTTACCCGATACCATTTCGCCGGAGTTGACGCCTATGGAAACATCCGGTTTAAATTCCTTTTCACCCATAGTAACCGGATCCATTTTGGCCAGTTCGGATCTTATAGCGAGGGCAGTATCTATAGCCTTGTCCAGATGATAATCACCGCGGAAAACGGCCATTACCGCATCGCCCATAAACTTATCTACATGGCCACCTTGCGCAATGATCTCTTTTACAATTTTATCAAACAAGCCATTCAGCAGGTTTACTACAGTATTAGCCTGCACATGCTCAGTGATGGCGGTAAATCCACAGACGTCAATGAACACTACAGTGGCATCCATTAGCTCATTTTTTAGCAGACTGCTTTCAAACTCTTTGTGCGACATAAAGTTAAGGACGTTGTCATCTACATACATCTTAAGGATATTGTTCTCCTTAATAGCCTGCATGGTGTCCTGTAGCTGCTTTACGTAATTGATGGTTTTTTCCATCGTCAGGTCCAGATCGTCAAAGTCGACTGGTTTGCATACAAAATCAAATGCACCACGGTTCATGGCAGTCCGGATGTTCTGCATATCGCCATAAGCGGATACCACAACTGCCTTTATAACAGGATTTGCTTCAGGCAAGCGGCTCAAAAGGGTAAGACCATCCATCACCGGCATATTAATATCCGATAACACAATGTCCAGATCGGGGTGCTCGCTTACTTTTTGCAGTGCTTCCTCACCATTTTGCGCAAAAACGAACTCATACACATTCTCACGTATCTTTCTTCTGAACTTTTGTTTTACAAGGGCCTCTAAATCAGCCTCGTCATCTACAACCAGTATCTTGGCCATTATTTGCTCAAGGTTTTAAGTTTTTCCTTCAATAGACTAAAATCAAGCGGTTTTGTCAAAAAGTCGTTAGCGCCGCGCTCCATCGCCTGGCGGTGGTTTTCCTCATCGCCATAAGCGGTGATCATCATCACCATCGGAGGAGGCGTATCATATTCGTGCCTGATGCGCGACAGTAATTCCAAACCGCTCATGCCCGGCATGTTGATGTCAGATAATATCAATACCACCTCGCTATGCTTGTTATGTAAATAATTGAGGGCATCTTCCCCGGATAGCGCGAAGTCGAAATCAAATTCGTGTTCGCGTATTTCCCTGCGGAATCTTTGCAAAAATAGCGGCTGCACGTCAGCCTCGTCATCTACGACAAGTATTTTCATTTTATGGCTAAATATAGATATTAAACTTAAACGGGTAAGCTTATTTTGAACTCCGAGCCCTCGCCCGGCTTACTTTTGACATCAATTTTACCTGAATGTGCTTTTACCACAATATCATAGCTTAAAGATAAGCCCAAACCAGTTCCTTCTCCAGTCGGTTTGGTGGTAAAGAACGGCTGCAATATCTTCTCTTTGATATCATCAGGGATACCGGTGCCATTATCTTTTACTGTAATTTCCAATGATTTTCCTTTAGCCAGGGTTGTTACTTCAACAGCTGGTTTAAATTCCGCACCGGCTGTTTTTTGTTTTTCCTTTACAGCGTAAAAGGCATTATTAAATAAGTTCAGCAACACGCGACCAATGTCTTGCGGTACCAAACTGGCTTGCGGCAATCCTTCAGCAAAATGAGTAATGAGGTCAGCATTAAAGGATTTATCTTTAGCTCTAAGGCCGTGATAAGCCAGGCGCAGGTACTCATCGGCCAGTTTATTAATATCAGTCGGTTCTTTTACATTGCTGCTGGCGCGACTGTGCTGCAACATGCCTTTAACAATACCATCGGCGCGTTTGCCATGATGCATTATCTTTTCAAGGTTCTGTTTAATATCGGCTGCTATGGCTATCGCTTCTTCTTTATCACCTTTGTTCAGTTCCTCTTCCATTTCCTCGATCAACTCGGCTGTAACTTCCGAGAAGTTGTTAACGAAGTTCAAAGGATTCTGAATTTCGTGAGCGATCCCCGCCGTCAACTCACCCAATGATGCCATCTTTTCCGATTGGATCAGTTGCGCCTGGGTGGTTTTTAGCTCTTGTAAGGTTTCCTGCAATTCATCTTTTTGCTTTTGGATCTCAAGGGTTCGTTCCTGCACCAATGACTCTAATTCTGCCCTGCGTTCAGTACTTATGCGTAATTCTTCCTCCTGTTTTTTAAACGTAGCCCATTTACCGAACGTCCAGGCAAAAGCTATAAGCGTAGCATAAACAAAATATTGATCGTATTTATCGAAAAACTCATCGAAGGTGATTCTCACCAAAAAGTTAATCACTCCGACTACAGCAAGCGGAATATTAGCTAAAAGATAAGCTCTCTGCGGCGCGAAATCCTTTTCTTTGTTTCCATAATAGATCACGCCAAATAATACAGCTGATCCTACCAGGGGCTTAAGCTCATCTGGTAACCAAATGGCACCTGCAACATACCCTATAACTATCGTCCATGTAGCTGTCGACAACATGGCTTTCCATTTTGGGTATAGGATAGAAAATTTAAGCGACTTGTTTATTCGCCTTACAATTAAGAAAGCACCAAGAAAATAAAAAATCTCCATTCTTTATAGTAATATATTCCAGGTTGAAAATTATGCTAATGGCAAATCTATTATAAATTCTGAGCCTTCGCCTTCTTTGCTCTCAATATTTATTTTGCCATTATGGCCCTTTACTATGGTATCATAGCTTAATGATAATCCCAAGCCCGTGCCTTCACCTGTTGGTTTGGTGGTAAAAAACGGCTGCAATATTTTGTCTTTAATATTATCCGGAATGCCAGCGCCATTGTCTTTAACTTTTATGCGGATGGATTTGCCATTTAAAGCAGTGCTTACTTCCAGTGTGGGTTTATAATCTGAATTGATTGTTTTCTTTTTTTGCTGTGTGGCATAAAAGGCATTGGTAAACAAATTCAGCAAAACACGACCAATATCCTGGGGCACAACTTCGGCCTTAGGTACCTGAGGATCAAAATTGGTAACCATGTCTGCATTAAATGACTTATCCTTTGCCCGCAGGCCGTGGTAAGCAAGCCGCAGGTACTCATCAGCCAGTTTATTAATATCGGTAGGCTCTTTTACATTGCTGCTGGCGCGGCTGTGTTGCAGCATACCTTTAACTATGCCATCTGCACGTTTACCATGGTGGTTTATCTTTTCCTCGTTCTCTTTTATATTTTTTGCAATGGAAATGGCTGCGTCGGTATTGCCGCTTTTTAATTCATCTTCCAGCTCTTCTATCATCTCCTTATTTACTTCGGCGAAGTTGTTGATAAAGTTAAGCGGATTCTGTATTTCATGAGCAATGCCTGCTGTAAGCTCACCTAACGACGCCATTTTTTCGGACTGGATCAACTGATTTTGAGTAAGCTTTAAATCAGCTAATGCTTTGTTGGTTTGATCGCGTTGTTCCTCGATCTCGCGTTTTTGCTTACTTAATAAAGTATTAGCTTTTTGTTTTTGACGATTGCTTCGATACAACACAATACCCGTTGCGCCTATAAGAATCAGGATACCTGCCGAGCCTGCCAGGAAATAATATTGCATTCTTTTCTCCTGGCTGAGTGAAGTGATCTGCGCCTGCTTTTTTGCCAGTGAATAGTTGTACTGGAGCAAATTGGTTTTGTTACTCACTTCAGCGTTCGACATGCTATCGCGATAGCTAATGAAGAGCTTGTAATACTTATAAGCATTATTATAGTCCTTTTTAACATTGTAGGCATTTGCCAGTGCCTCGCTGTTATCGCGTTTGAACTCGATGGTGCCGGTATGAATAGCTTTTTGATAACCATTATTGGCATAGTAGATCGCACTATCAGGTTTGTTCGATTTCAAATAGGCCCTGGCTAATATGCCATCTATCCATTCTTCGCCTTCAGCGTCGTTGATCTTCTTAGCCGATGCAAGTGATATAAAGGCATATTTAAATGCCATTGGCAAGTTGTTCAGCCGCACATATACGTCAGCTATATTACTTTGAGTCAGTTCTGTGTTATAAGGTATTTGCGTTTTAGTAAGACCTTCTTCATACGCCTTTATAGCTTCCGGGTACTTGCCTGTAAGCCTGTACATTTCGCCCAGCCTGTTAAGTAAATTGAACTCTAAGGCTGGGTTGCCCAATTTTTTATTAGCATCCAGTGCTTTTTTGTAATAATCTATTGCATTTTTTTGATCGCCGATGTTAGTGAAAATTGTGGCTATCCCTCCCCATGCTGATGCCAATACATTAAGATCGTTTGCCTCTTCTGCATTCTTTTCTCCTTTTAACGCCCATTCCATGGCTTTGGTAAAGTCGCTTACAGAAGTAGAGTACAAGCCGGAAATACCGATCTGGCGCCGGGCGATCAATGATTTTTTTAACGTTTTTTGCGCAGCAGCCTCCGATTTAAAAGCGTATTCCAATGCCTGTTTGCCTTCGCCTGTCAAGTTATTAAGCGAACTCATGGTAGCATAGGCGTTTGAAAGGTGCGTTTTGTCGTCTAACTCTTGTGCCAATGCAATAGATTGTTCTAATAATGTCCTCGCCTGTTTCTGATCGTTTTTTCGGTATATCACCCTGGACAATGCGATCAAAGATTCCACTTCGCCTTCCTTATAATTAAGTTTTTTCGAAATAGACAATGCCTCATTTGCCATACTGTCCGCTTTGGCCAGCGGCACCGTAATTAAATTTTGCAGTTCAGTCAGCCGGTTTACACGCAGCGTATCCTGCTGTTTGTGATTTTTTAAATCCTGCTCAACTTTTTTAACACTTTGTTCCTGGGCGTAAAGCCTTGTGATGCATGCGATCAGTGTAAGGAAGATGATTGTTCTTTTCATCGTGATATTGCAATTCAGGAGTTGAGAGGTAAGTTAATAATAAATTCCGAACCATTGCCTTCCGCGCTGTTAATCAATATATTGCCACCGTGACTTTTTACTACGATATCATAACTTAACGACAAACCCAGTCCCGTCCCTTCTCCAGTAGGCTTGGTGGTGAAGAATGGTTGCATGATCTTGTCCTTAATATTATCAGGGATACCGTTCCCATTGTCTTTTACTTTGATCTCAATTTGATCGTTTGTATGTGAGGTACTCAACTCCACGGTAGGTTTATAATCTGGCCCGCCTGTTTTTGATTTTTGATTGACCGCGTAAAACGCATTATTAATAAGGTTAAGCAACACGCGGCCGATATCTTGCTGTACCACATTTACTTTAGGCAGGTGTGGATCAAAATTTGTCACCATTTCAGCATTAAAGGATTTGTCTTTAGCCCGTAGACCGTGGAAGGATAGTTTGAAAAATTCATCAGCAAGCACATTGATATTGGTCGGTTGCTTTTCGCCTGTGCTTGCCCGGCTGTGCTGCAGCATGCCTTTTACTATAAAATCCGCCCGTTTACCATGCTGACTGATTTTTAGCTGATTTGCTTTTATATCATTTGTCAGGGAACGTGCTTCGCTTACACCACCCTTATCAAGCTCCAGTTCCATTTCTTCGATCAACTCGGTATTTACTTCTGAAAAGTTATTGACAAAGTTGAGCGGATTTTGTATTTCATGTGCAATGCCCGCAGTAAGCTCTCCCAATGAGGCCATTTTTTCGGATTGGATAAGCTGTCTTTGGGTATTCTTAAGGTCGGTGATAATTTTTTCCAGGTCTTTACGCTGTGATTCGATCTTGTCATTTTGCTGTTTCAGAATACCATTGGCTTTTTTCCGTTGATTGTTTGCAAACAAAAGAATGGCGGCTATTAACACGAATACGCCTATAACACCCAGTAGCACGTAAGACCTTACGCGATTTTGGTAAGCTATCTCAGTAGCATGTTCCTCCTGTTTGCGTTGCTCTTCATTATAGGCCAGGTTCTGTACCTGCAAAGTTTTTTGCTGGCTAAACAGGCTATCTTTGGCGGCTTGCGTTACTTGTTGATAGTAAAAAGCATTTTTGAAATCACCCTTCAATTTATACTGATCAGTTAATAATGTGGTTGCGCGTTGCACCTGGTCGGGGTTGCGATCCGAACTGGCTTCGTCGAATCCTTTCTGGGCATAATAAATTACCGAGTCTGATTTATTTAGTTTTTGATATGCTTCAGCAATCCGTCTATAATCCTCACTTTTTAAATAGTGGTTGCGATGTGCTGATGAATCTGCAAGGCTTTTTTTATACCAGGCAATAGCGCCAACCATATCACCTTTTTTGAACTGAATGATACCAAAATTACGGATAGGATATCCAATATTCTTTACGAGGTTTTTTTTTATGGAAACATCATATGCCTTTTGATTGAACCAGGCTGCCGAGTCCAGCCGGTTCATATCAAGATATTGCCTGGCGATATTGTTAAGTGCCACCGTGTAAAGGTCACCATAGTGATTCTGCTCCGTGATGTGCAGAAACGAATAATAATTATCAAGCGATTTTTTATGGTCCTTTAAGGTTGAATAGGTAAGCCCGCGAGTGTTATAACATGAAGCCACAACGCGCATTTCTTTGATTTGAATTGCCTCGGGCAATGCTTCGAATGTTACTTTCAGTGAGCCAGGAAGATCGCCGCTAATGTTGAGAAATACAGCCATAGCGGATTTGGCCCGAACCTCGCCTTTTTTGAAACCGATCCTGCGCGAAATTTCAAGAGCTTGCCGGGCAGAAATCATCCCCGAATCCACATCAGTGGTCAGAAAATCCGACGAACTGCGTTCAACAAGAAGCAGTGCAAGTGTCGAATCCTGTTTATTCTTTTGATATGCTTTGCGGAAACTATCCACCTTGCTTTTTTGAGCGAATGCTATTGAATGCCCCGCAATAACAAGGGCAACAAGGACCAAGATTTTTTTCATTTATCGGAGCAGGTTTGAAGTTGTTCCTATAAATGTAAGCAATCGCTATAAAAAGAAAGAATTCAGCGAGTTAGCTGATTGAATTAAATAAAATAAACTTGATTTGATAATTAGTGCTGCCTCGCCCGGCGCTTCAATACACCACCGGCAGCCTCCTTAATGGTGCTGGTAAAAATGAAAGCTTTCTCATCTATCTCATGCACCATGTTTTTCAGGCGACGTACTTCCATGCGGGTTACTACGGTGAACACGATATCTGCAGGCTGACTTACATCAAAGCTCTGACGCAGAAAACCGCGCTCGCCTTTATATACGGTAATACCTCGCCCCAGTTCCATTACCAATTTTTCTTTGATAATAGCACTTTGCCCGGAAATGATGGTTACCCCTGTATATTCTTCCAGGCCTTCTATGACGAAGTTGCTTGTGCGCGAAGCAGCATAATAGGTAAGGATAGAGTAAAGAGCTGTCTCTAATCCTATGCTTATAGCAGCTATCAGGAAAATAACTATATTAATTCCAAGAATGATCTCGCTGATGGTAAAGCTGATGCGTTTGCCAGTGTAAAGAGCGAGTACTTCGATGCCATCCAATGCACAACCGCCACGGATAGATAAGCCCACGCCAATACCCATAAATACGCCACCAAAAATAGATACCAGCAGTTTGTCATGTGTAATATCCTGCCAATAGGGTATATAATGTAAACATAGCCCCAGCCCAATAATTGCGGCAAAAGTTTTGTAGGCAAACGCTTTATTTACCTGTATAGCGCCCATAATAATAAACGGAATATTTGCGGCAACTATAACATAAGCAATATTCAGGTGGTCTAACTCGTGGATGAGCAGAGACATACCGGTAACACCACCGTCGAAAAATTTGTTGGGTACCAGAAAGCTTTTTAATGCAAAGCCGCAGAAAAGTATCCCAAAAACAACATAGATCGTATCAATAACACCACTGGGTAAAGTCAGTCTCTTCATATTAGCTTTTTGTAATCAGGGCTTTAGTCTGAACAGTTAATAGTTTTTAAGTGCCCGTAAATTTAATGTAGTTTGGCTAATATATACACCTCTAAATAAATTTTCATCAAAATAGATGCGGAGGCCACTTTTTCATCAACATCAAATTCAGTCCTGATTTAAAGTTTTTATATTTATTGCGTTCGTTTATTTAAAACTTTTAATGTTGTTTTATGGAGCGGATCAAAGTGTAAAACCCAAATCACAATAACTATAAGGATAGAATGAATAATTCCAACAAAAACATTTACTACCTGGCTTTAGGTGCTTTTGTACTTTTAATAATTGCTTACGCTAACCACTTTAATAATGGCTTTCACTTTGACGATTCGCATGCCATTGTTACCAATACCTTTATCCGCGATCTGAAGAATATACCGGCTTTCTTTTCAGATCCGAAGATGTTCAGCTCAGAGCCTACGCACTGGGGTTTGCGTTCGCTTGTGACTACAACATTGGCCATAGATTACTGGCTGGGTGGGGGACTTTATCCGTTCTATTTCCAGCTGGATACATTTATCTGGCATATTGCTTTGTGCATCCTGCTCTTCGTTGTTTATAAAACGTTGATGCGTAGATCATTACAGGAGCAATGGGTGCCATACTTTGCTTTTGCGGCTGCTGCCTGGTACGCCCTGCATGTGGTGAACGGGGAAACGCTGAATTATGTCATCTCACGATCTGATGTATTATCTACATTCATGATCGTGTTATCCTTCCTGATCTATATCAACTGGCCGGAAAAACGGAAGTATTTCCTTTACATCATTCCTGCTTTTTTAGGGGTGTTTGCTAAAGAAACCGTGCTTTGTTTGGTTATCACGCTGTTCTTTTATATCCTGCTGTTTGAGAAGAATCTTTCTTTCGGCGACCTGTTCAAACCGAAAAACTTCAAAACAATACTATTGGTGATCTGGCATATGCTGCCCCTGATATTAGTTGTTGGAGCAACGCAGGTATATGCTTTGACAAGGATCAAAAGTGTTCCGGGTATATCTAATCCATTGTTACCTTATATCCTTACCCAAAGCTACATTTGGGTGCATTATTTTATCTCGTTCTTTGTTCCGTTCAATCTTTCGGCTGATTCCGACTGGGGTGTTCTCCCTAACCCGTTTGACGAGCGGATCATCATAGGCTGCATCTTTGTTATTGGTTTATTGATAACCATTATCAGGACCTCTATAAAACCCGAAACCCGGCCCATTGCTTTTGGCTTGATCTGGTTCTCAGTGGCCTTGCTGCCAACTTCACTGGCTCCATTTGCCGAGGTGACTAACGATCACCGTATGTATTTCCCGTTCATCGGACTGATGTTAAGTGTAGTTACTTATGCGGGGTTACTGATCAAACACTATAGTCATGTTTTCGAAAATAATAAACGATACGTTTCTTATCTGTTCGTGCTGTTGTTCTGCATCCTGGGTCTGAATGCCTATGGTATTTATAATAGGAACAAAGTCTGGCATGATGAAGAATCACTTTGGCATGACGTAACTATCAAAAGCCCGCTAAATGGCCGTGGGTTAATGAATTATGGCCTCGCTTTAATGGATAAAGGTAAATACAAGCAGGCTGAAGGGCAATTTAAGGAAGCCGAAAAGTTTGTGCCAACTTATTCTTACCTGTACATCAACGAAGGTGTGCTATATGGTGCGCAGCATAGAAATGCCGAAGCGGAAGAAAACTTCGAGAAAGCTATTACTATGGGGCCTGATGATTTTACGTCTTATACCTTTTATGCCCGTTTTTTACTGGATGCAGGCAGAACAACAGATGCCCAGGCAAAGGCAGAGAAAGCTCTGCAGTTAAATCCGGGTTCGGAAATGGCCCTGAATTTATTATTAAAGATTTATAACCAGCTTGGGCTATGGGATCAGCTTGGAAAAACTGCCGAGCGGTATTTAACCATTATACCCGGCGATAAATTTGCGCTGCAATGCCTTGAAGCATCCAAAACACATCAAAAGGTGGTGGTTGAAGGTACAGCTAAAGTAACCCAACCAATTACTGCTGAAGATTATCTGAACCAAAGCCTGGATTACTACAATGAAGGCAAATACGATAAATGCATAGAAGCTTGTAACCAGGCACTAAAATTAAAACCCAATTATGCCGACGCCTGGAATAATATAGGAGCTGCATATATCAAATTAACCCAATGGGATAAAGCGATTGATGCCTGCAAAAAGGCATTGGCTATCAATCCAAATAATACGCTTGCTAATAATAACCTGAAATTTGCCGAGTCGCAGTTGAAAAAGTAAAGCTTATTTATTGAGCATAATAAATATGCCTGTCAGCACGATGAATGCGCCGACTGCTTGCTTAATGTTCAAACTTTCTTTCAAAAAGAAGTGATTGGCGAGCACTATAAAAATTATGGAAGTCAGTGTAATAAATACCGAAAGGGTAGTGGAAACATCCGCCAGATAGTCAATCTTTAATAAGGTATTGTTAATCAAAATAAATGACAACCGTGATAGTACAGCCAGCGACATAGAAAGAATAAACTTCCAGTTGAATATCAGTTTAACAATATTCCCCGCACTGAAGAGATTGCCAGATATCAAACCTCTGTCGCCCAGCAGAACAATGGAAAAGGCGGTGGCCAGGCAATAAATTACTACCCAGAAAATGGCTAAGGCAATCATATTTGTCGAGGATTTGGTGGTTGAAGTTGGTTTGAGTTGCACAGTTCTCAGGTCGTTTTTCAAAAATAACTAAATAAAGCTATTCCTAAATTTTATTATCGGCATGCCCCAATGTATAAACCCATGATATAAAAGCGGCCATTCGTTTGCCCCACATCATCCTGAACATTTGAAGCTCTTCCTGTTTCCTGATGCCATCCGATAGTTTAGCCGTAGTTTCCGATTCTTCGTGTATGCGGTGATTCATCAGGTTCTTATTGATATAAACGAAAGAACCTTTCCGGTTGGCCAGTTGAAACCAGGCATACCAATCTAAAGCGACGGTGAAATACTGGGAGAAGCTAAATTCGTTTAGCGCTTCAAGATTATAAGTCACCGCCGGGCAGCAGATAGGATCGCCGAATTTCAAGACCAGTTTTTTGAAATAATTGCTTTTTACTTCGTTTTTAAAGAGAAAAGGGAACAGTAACACCCTTTTTACAAAGTAGTTTAACGACTTCGGTCGGCGCTGATCATTCACCCAATCATAATAGCCGGTAAAGGTGATCAGTACATTTTCATTGGTGGCTTTGATCACGCTTTCAGCATACGCTGGCTCATAAATATCATCCTGGTGGGCTATGGTAGCCAGTGGGGTAACGACTTTTGACAAGGCGAAATTCCAGTCGTTAGCTATTCCTTTTTTATCATTTATATGATAAGGTAGCTTATATTTTTCAGCAATATTTTTTGTGTAACCTGTTGGGGTAGAGGTGGTAATGATGATATCGCTTTTAACCGATTGAGCAAATAAGCTCTGTAAGCATTGCTCAATAAAAGGCGATTCTTTATAAGCCGGAATTACAAATGTGTGTTTGATAGCGCTAGCCATTGTAACCTGTTCTTAAAAAATCCAGCCGACGTTTAATATTCATGACCGAAATATATCACTTCCAATCTAACTCCCGAAAATTTTAGAAACAAAGTAATTGAAAAGTCAAGAAAAGACGGTCTGCTAACCTATCTCCCTAAAAACCTTTGATTTAGCCGGAATTAACTAAACTTAATTTTCTTAGAAGTGTTACTATATAAACTAATACTCAAGAATGAAAGTAACATATATATCTACCTATCCCCCAAGAGAGTGCGGGTTGGCTTCTTTTAATAAGAATTTGATGAATGCAATCAAATCAAATTTTAATAAAGAAGATTTGAATGAGCGGGGATCTGTTATCGCGATTAACTCTGACAATTTGGGCGAGTATAACTACCCGCCCGAAGTAGAGTTTGTTATCAGGCAAAATGAGCCGGAAGATTACCGTGCAGCAGCCGATCTGATAAATGAAAGCGATACCGACATATGCATTTTGCAGCACGAGTTTGGAATATTTGGCGGTGAGGCGGGTATATATATACTATCGTTGGTCAATCAACTGAAAAAGCCCCTCATCTCTATTTTTCATACAGTGCTGGAAAGACCTTCAGGTCAGCAAAAGATAGCTATACAGAACATCGCTAAAAAATCTGAAAGGGTAGTGGTAATGGGTACTTACGCTATTCAGATGCTACAGCAGATCTATAATGTCCCAAAAGAAAAAGTATCATACATAGAGCACGGTGCACCAGACATGGAAATATTGGCTGGCAATACACTTAAGCTCGAAAAATTGTTCAGCGATCATAAGGTACTATTAACTTTTGGTTTGATCAGCAGGAACAAAGGATTGGAAACAGTAATACGTGCGCTCCCAGAGATTATTAAAAAGCACAAAGATGTGATGTATGTTATTTTAGGTTCAACTCACCCGGGCATATTGAAAAACTCTGGCGAAGAATACAGGGATTACCTGATACAACTGGCCGAAGAATTGGGCGTAACAGATCATGTGGTTTTTATTAATCGGTATGTTTCTGAGGAAGAGCTGATGAATTACCTTGCTGCGGCAGATATTTACGTTTCACCGTATCTGAACGAAGCACAGATCACCAGCGGAACATTATGTTATGCAGTTAGAGCGGGGGCCGCTGTTGTAGCTACACCTTACTGGCATGCCAAAGAGCTATTGTCGAACGGGCGTGGAAGACTGTTTAATTTTAAAGACGAAAATGGTTTGGCTTCTACAGTTATAGAATTACTGGACAACCCTGTATTGTTGAACGGAATAAAAGAGCGTGCATACGATTACGGAACTCACTTAAAATGGACGGCGATAGGAAGTAATTATATCGGGATCATTGAGGATGTAATAGAAAACCAGGATGTGAACGAACGTATTTTACGCCAGATCATCGATCCTGAAACCATGCCGGAGTTCAGCCTGGATTATGTGAAACTGCTTACGGATACTACTGGTATTATTCAGCATGCTAAATACGGTATCCCGAATTGGACAGAGGGCTACTGTGTGGACGATAACGCAAGGGCGCTTTTGATGTCGATAATGGCCTGTCACCTCAACTATTCAGAGGCCGATAAACTGATGCCATCCTATCTGAGCTTTCTGCTCTATATGCAAACAGAGGATGGTTACTTCAGAAACTTTTTGAGTTATGACAGGAGATTCCTGGATGATAAAGGTTCGGAAGATGCGTTTGGCCGTGCAGTTTGGGCATTGGGTTACCTGGTTGATAAAGCGCCGAACGATTCTTATGGGAAATTGGGTGAAGAATTATTCCGAAGAGCAGAGCCGCATTTCAGGGACCTGCATTACCTGAGAGGAATTGCCAATGTCATAATCGGGATATCCTATTATTTAAAAAGGCACCCGTCTGAAAAACATTTGTCGGAACTACTTAACGATTTGACAGGTAAGCTCACAGATGCATTCCATAAAACGCATGGTGAAGAATGGCACTGGTTTGAAGACTTTCTGACTTATGATAATGCCATTCTACCATTGTCACTATTGCATTCGGGTGCAATAACCGGCAACCAGGAAGTTTTGAGCATAGCATTTGGGGCATTGAGGTTTCTGGAAAAACACACGTTCAAATCAAATTACTGGAACCCGGTAGGAAATGAGAATTGGTATTTCCGTGACGGTGATATGTCGTTCTATGATCAGCAGGCCATTGAAACCATGGCGATGGTATTGATGTACGGACAGGCTTATGAGATCACTGAAGATTCGCAATATTTGGCAAAAATGTTCTCGGTTTATCAGTGGTTCCTCGGCGAAAATTCTCTAAGTATTCCATTGTACGACCCGGAAACCAAAGGTTGTTCCGATGGCTTGCAACGCATGGGGATCAACAAGAACCAGGGCGCTGAAAGTGTGCTGGCCTATTTGATATCGCACCTTACCGTATTGCAGAATTTCAAAGCCAAACCAGCCACTTCAAACGGCGAGTATACCAGCAACGATAGTTTGCAATTTAAATAATAAAGATAAAATGATCTCTGATCAGATTAATTCTTTGGATCAGAGATCACCTTATCTAATAACGCATTTAAATCGACTGTTGCGAACGAAGAAGAATAATCCGAAAGCCCGTAAGGAAGGATCAAACTCCCGTTATTAATGATGCCGCCGCAGGAATAGACTACATTTGGTACATAGCCCTCACGTTCATCCGGGTTAGGTACAAGCAATGGCTCCCTTAGCCGGCCTATTTCTACAGAAGGGTCATCTAATTTAAATAAACTCGCACCCAGGCAATATCTTCTCATCGGACCGACACCATGCGTAATAACCAACCAACCGTGATCGGTTTCTATTGGCGACCCGCAATTCCCTATCTGCACCAACTCCCACGGGTGTAAAGGCTCCTGCAGTTTTTTAGGAGTTTCCCATAAATTGATATTATTGGAGTACATGATAAAGTTATTGCAGCCATCAATACGCGATAACATAGTATAGTACCCATTAACCTTCCGCGGAAATAAGGCCAGGTTTTTGTTCCGTGCGCCGTTACCATGCAACGGTCTGATCTTAAAATTATGAAAATCGGTAGTCTGTAACAGTTTGGGCATTATCAAAGCGCCATCAAAAGCTGTATAGGTTGCATAATAAATAGGCTGTCCGCCATTGTCCGTAAACTTAACAAAACGTGCGTCTTCAATCCCTTTACGTTCAAGCTCCGACATTGGGAATATAACCCGGTCTGAAATATCTGTATCCAGCGAGAAGCTGATGCTGCTGTAAGAGTCAGATAGCCAGAGTATTTTTTCATACTCCGTCTTTTTGTTATCGTCTATACCGGCGTGTTGCAGGTCCAGCACGGTTCGCTGCAAAGTATCGTAGTCGAATTTCTCGTCCAGATGGCCTTTCAATTCTTTTACTACTTTGGGATCGATCCGGGCGGTAACTATCTTTTCAAAAAACAGTTTCCTTTCAAAAGTTGTGGTATTGCGTACGATCTCGGCCTCGTCCACATAATTTCCTACAGGCAACACTTCTACCTTATTATCCTTATCTATAATTGCTCTTCTAAAGGCAATAGATGAAATATGCCCTTCACCGACGGCCCTGAAACTAATAATCAATCGTTTTTGGCCTATTTCTAACTCTGATTGGTCAGGATCTTCAATAATGGATGGATTAAAAAAAGCGGCGGATTCTATAGAGTATTCATGTGTAAAATACGACCCAATCAGTAGCTTTCTATAGCTCGTCAGTTCCTGTGGATCAAAACCCACACTTTCAATAAAAGGGCTCACACGGTTACAATGCCTGTATAGTATTTTGGTGATGTTCCGGTGCCTTTTAGAAAATTCCTGTAAAAGAGGCGATATAATAGCGAAAACTTCATCTTCACTCAGTTTCATAACACGTTCAATAACTTCTTTGGCTCTTTGTTCACCATTAAAAAAGTATCGGGCAATTACACGTTTCGCATCGGGATAAACCCTTACTGGTTGACGTTCTATAGGTATCCTCATATTACAGAGAAGTTTTGGGTGTATAATAAGTTAAGGAGAAGTTTATTCATGGACTTCCGTTTCAGGAATCTCGATATAATAGATGTTACCGATATAAATTCCATTTTGAATAGCCAGCTTATGCTTTGTATCTTCCAATACTTTTTTATCGTCGGCGCTATCTTTCGGAATCGACAGAAAATAGATCACATTATCAGTTTCATTGTTAATGAATTTATAATGCTTGCTGGCTTTTTTCATCACACATGAAGGTTTATATACATAATCGTTGAAGAAAGATTTTGTTTGCTATTTGAATTGAATATTTAAGTAAAATTTACGATATTCATTGCTGTTCCTTTTCCGTTCCTGCATTGTGTCTAGCTGAACTCTCACCCTGATTATTTATTAATTATTGGTTAATATTTGTATGGATATAATATTGGGATTTTGTCCTGATTTTGCCCTTTAAAATGCCAATTAAAATAAACTATTAATTAAAGTTTGCTTTCTGCAATTTTTTTCGGAAATTTATTTTCCCTTGATTGATAAAATGTTGCGATATACTAAAGTGCTCTTTTGAGGTGTTTAATAGATATAGCACCAAAACTATTTTTGAAAAACAAACCCTGAATGAAAGTAAATTAACCTTTATTTTATTTGGAAAATTAGTTAAAACATTATCTTTTACTGGCTGTATATAGCAAATCACAGCTACCTGAAAAAACTTTTTTGATTACCCGAACTATGAAAGATCAAATTTTGGAGGAACTCCTGCAACAAGAAGAAGTTTCAAGCATGCCCCATGAAGATTCTCTTGATTTGAAAGAACTTTTACGGGTTCTTTCACTCGTCAAAAACGGTAAATTGGATACGCGGATGCCAGTCACCCAGGCTGGCATAAACGGCAGAATATGCGAGGTGCTGAACGATATTATCGATATGAACCAGCGCCTGGTGGCCGAGATATCCGAGGCAGAGAAAACCATCGGTAAAAAAGGTAATCTGTCAAAACGTATCGAACTTACTGATGCGCGCGGCGATTGGGCCGATGGTGTATCGTCATTAAATAACCTGATATCCGATCTGACGTCACCAACGCTTGAAATTGCAGGGATGATCAACTCGGTAGCCAATGGCGACTTGTCAAAACAAATACCACTTGAGATAAGCGGTCACCCGCTGCGTGGCGAATTCCTTCGTATCGCAAAAGAATCAAATCAGATGCTTTCTAAACTGCGATTATTCTCCATGGAGGTAACGCGGGTTGCACGTCAGGTAGGTTCGGAAGGTAAACTGGGTGAGCAGGCAAAAATTAAAGGTGTTGCCGGTGTATGGGCCGAGTTAACAGACTCGGTAAACCAGATGGCGGGTAACTTAACGGCCCAGGTGCGAAACGTTGCTGCGGTGACAACAGCTGTGGCGAAGGGTGACCTTTCCAGAAAGATCACGGTGGAGGCCAAGGGCGAAATATTGGAGCTGAAGAATACGATTAATACGATGGTGGATCAGCTCAACTCCTTCTCATCCGAAGTAACGCGTGTAGCATTGGAAGTAGGTACGGAAGGTAAACTGGGAGGTCAGGCGAAAGTGCCGGGTGTTGCAGGTACCTGGAAGGACTTGACGGACTCGGTAAACCGTATGGCGGGTAACCTGACCTCGCAAGTTCGAAATATAGCCGGTGTAACAACTGCGGTAGCTAATGGTGACTTGTCCAAAAAGATCACTGTGGACGTGAAGGGGGAAATGCTCGAGCTGAAAAAGACCATCAACACGATGGTGGATCAGCTGAACTCGTTCGCATCCGAAGTAACGCGTGTGGCGCTGGAAGTAGGTACGGAGGGTAAACTGGGAGGACAGGCCCGTGTGAAGGGTGTCGGCGGGGTTTGGAAAGATCTGACCGACTCTGTAAACCAGATGGGTAGTAATCTGACCGACCAGGTACGAAATATTGCATGGGTGACTACGGCGGTAGCAAAAGGCGACTTGTCGCGAAAGATCACAGTGGATGCCAAAGGCGAGCTCCTCGAGCTGAAGAATACGATCAACACCATGGTGGATCAGCTGAACTCCTTTTCATTTGAGGTGACGCGTGTGGCGAGGGAAGTAGGTTCAGAAGGTCAGCTTGGTGGACAGGCCAACGTACCGGGCGTAGGTGGTACCTGGAAGGACTTGACTGACTCTGTAAACCAGATGGCTGGTAACTTAACAGGCCAGGTACGTAATATAGCTGAAGTAACGACGGCAGTGGCGAAAGGCGACTTGTCCAAAAAGATTACGGTTGACGTGCAGGGTGAAATGCTCGAGTTAAAGAATACGATCAACACGATGGTGGATCAGCTGAACTCATTCGGTTCGGAAGTAACCCGTGTGGCGAGGGAAGTGGGTTCTGAAGGACAACTCGGTGGCCAGGCAAACGTGCCCGGAGTAGCCGGTACCTGGAAGGACTTGACCGACTCGGTAAATAAAATGGCCGACAACCTAACCTCGCAGGTACGTAACATTGCGGAAGTAACGACTGCAGTGGCGAAGGGTGACCTTTCCCGTAAGATTACAGTAAACGCCAAGGGTGAGTTGTTGGAGTTGAAAGATACGATCAATACAATGGTGGATCAGCTCCGTGGTTTCGCATCCGAAGTAACGCGTGTGGCACGTGAGGTGGGTTCAGAAGGGCAATTGGGTGGACAAGCGAATGTACCGGGCGTGGACGGTACCTGGAAGGACTTAACCGACTCTGTAAATAAAATGGCCGGTAACTTAACGGCACAGCTCAGAAATATAGCCGACGTATCCATCGCGATTGCAAACGGTGACTTGTCAAAGAAAATTACGGTTGACGTTCGCGGTGAGATCTTGCAGCTGAAAGAAACTATTAATACGATGGTGGATCAGCTTCGCGGTTTCGCATCCGAAGTAACGCGTGTGGCACGTGAGGTGGGTACCGATGGTAACTTGGGTGGACAGGCGTTTGTGCCTGGTGTGGGTGGTACCTGGAAGGACTTGACCGACTCTGTAAACCAGATGTCGTCGAACTTAACATCCCAGGTACGTAACATCGCCGAAGTGACCAAAGCGGTGGCGAGCGGTGACTTATCAAAAACGGTAATCATCGACGTAAAAGGCGAGATCCTCGATTTGAAGAATACGATCAATACGATGGTGGATCAGCTGAACTCGTTCGCATCCGAAGTAACCCGTGTGGCGAGGGAAGTGGGTACGGAAGGTAAGCTGGGTGGCCAGGCACACGTGAAAGGTGTGGCCGGTACCTGGAAGGACTTAACGGACTCCGTGAACCAGATGGCATCAAATCTTACCGGGCAGATACGTGGTATTGCAAAAGTGGCAACCGGTATCGCAAAAGGTAACCTGAAACAGCGTCTATCCATCAACGCATTAGGTGAGGTGGCACAGTTGACGGATACTATCAACGAAATGATTGATACCCTTGCGGTGTTTGCGGATGAAGTAACTACAGTGGCCCGTGAGGTGGGTGTGCAGGGACGTTTAGGCGGACAGGCTAGTGTACCAGGTGCTTCTGGTACCTGGAAGGATTTGACGGAAAACGTAAACCAGCTGGCGCAGAACTTAACAGTGCAGGTGCGTTCCATCTCCGAAGTGGCATCCGCGGTAACCAAGGGTGACTTAACCCGTACCATCCGTGTGGATGCGAAAGGGGAGTTGGAAGCTTTGAAAGATACGATCAACCAGATGATCGCCAACCTGAAGGGTACGACGCTTAGAAATCATGAACAGGACTGGCTGAAATCCAACCTTGCAAAATTTGCGCAGATGCTCCAGGGTCAGCGCGATAGAAATGCCGTGGCAAATAAGGTGCTATCAGAATTGGCCGAGCTGGTGAATGCCAGGTACGGCGCCTTCTACGTTCTGGAACAGGATGTTGCTGAAGAACCTAAACTAAAGCTGTTTGCAGGCTATGCGCAGAAGAGCCGTAAATTGATCAATAATGAATTTGAACTGAGTGAAGGCCTTGTGGGACAGTGCGCTACTGATAAAGAGCGTATTCGTTTGACGAACGTGCCGACAGAGTATCTACAGATCAGTTCGGGTATAGGCAGCGCCGCACCGATAGATTTGGTTATACTGCCGGTATTATTTGAAAATAATATAAAAGCGGTAATCGAGCTGGCTTCTTTTGAAAACTTCAGCGATACCCACATCGACTTCCTCGATCAGTTGACAGAAAGTATTGGTATCGTGCTAAATAACATCGAAACCAATACCCGTACAGAGGAACTGTTGAAACAATCACAATCACTGGCGACAGAACTTTCTTCACAACAGGAAGAATTAAGGCGTGCTAATGACGAATTACACGATAAGGGCCGCTCACTGGAAGAGAAAGCCGAACAGCTAACATTAACATCCAAGTACAAATCAGAGTTTTTGGCCAACATGTCGCACGAATTGCGTACACCGCTTAACAGCTTGCTCATATTGGCACAGCAACTCTTTGAAAACCCTGAAGGTAACTTAACCGAAAAACAACGCAGGTACGCCAAAACGATCCACTCATGCGGTGATGACCTTATCCAGCTGATCAACGATATTCTGGATTTGTCTAAGATCGAGTCAGGTGTGATATCGGCTGATGTAATGCCGGTTAACTTCAGGGAGATCGCTGCATTTGCCGAATCGACCTTTAAACCGATCTCGGAAGCTAAAAACCTCAAATTTGAGATCATACTGGAAGAAGGCCTACCTGAAATGCTGGAAACAGACATGCAGCGCTTGAACCAGATTTTGAAGAACTTATTATCAAACGCGTTCAAGTTTACCGAAAAGGGCGGCGTTAAACTGGAGATATTCAGGCCAAACGCACGTCACGAGAATCCCCTTATCGATACGGAATCTGTAATCGCATTCTCAATCAGTGACACAGGTATCGGTATATCAAAAAACACCCAGGGAATCATCTTTGAGGCATTCCAGCAGGCGGAAGGCTCAACCAGCCGTAAATACGGCGGTACTGGTTTAGGTCTGTCCATCAGTAAAGGTTTTGCCGAGTTATTGGGCGGAACAATTACAGTTGGTAGTGAATTGGGTAAAGGAAGCGTATTTACTTTATACCTGCCATTAAGATATAAGGAAGAGGCTTCACCGGTAAATAACAGTTACCAGGTAAAAGAATCACATTCAACTGCGCACCTGAGAACCAATTTGTTGGAGGCCGCCGAATTAGTGATCGACGATGACCGTCATAATATATCGGCTGAGGACAAAGTGCTGCTGGTTATCGAGGATGACTTACGCTTTACCAAAATTGTGATCGATAAGGCGCATGATTACGGGTTGAAAGTAATTGTGGCTATCAGCTACCTGGAAATATTCGAGAGCATCCAGAAATATAGCCCGATCGCTATTACGCTGGACGTGAATATGCCTGAGTCAAATGGCTGGAAGATACTTAAGCTTTTGAAATCAGACCTCAATTTGCGGCATATCCCAATACACCTCATCTCTGGCGAGGATAATAAAGTAATGGCCTTAAAATTAGGGGCCAAAAGTTTCAGTTTGAAACCACTCTCTAATAATTCACTTGATGAGCTGATATCGGGAATTATACGCTTTAATGAACAAACCAAAAAGAAGGTATTGGTTATTGAAGATAACGAAAATGAGTTACAGCGACTTACCGAAATGCTTAGCAGTGACAGGGTAGAAGTGCTGGGCGCGACGACAGCTAAAAAGGGTCTCACACTGTTAAAAAAAGAGGCTGTAGACAGTATTATTCTTGATTTTGTGCTGCCTGACGCTGATGGCATTGAACTGCTTAACAGGATCAACACATTAAAGCAACCGCAAACAACTATGCTGCTTCACTCGGCGAGAGACTTTACGCAAAACGAGTTGATCCAGCTAAAAAGGCTGAACCATAAGGTGATCACCAAAACAGCCACCTCACATTCTTATTTGCTGGAAGAAATATTGACGCTATTGCACGTTGATAAGAAATTTATCAGCCAGGAAAACCTCGAGATCATCAACGGCATAAGAACAAATAATGATGTGCTTGAGTCTAAAAAGGTGCTTGTAGTGGATGATGATGTTCGAAACCTGTTTGCTTTGACTGCAGTGTTCGAACGCTCAAACATCGAAGTGATCACGGCGGAAAGCGGACGCGAAGCGCTGGAAATACTAAACAGCGATAAAAAAGTGGACATTGTGCTGATGGATATCATGATGCCTGAGATGGATGGCTATGAAACAATTCAGATCATCCGCAAGGAACCGAAGCACAAGAATTTGCCTATAATAGCGGTGACTGCCAAGGCGATGATTGGTGACAGGCAAAAGTGTATTGCATCAGGCGCGTCAGATTATATTACAAAACCTGTAAAAACTGATCAACTTTTATCGCTGATGCGTGTTTGGTTAATTAAATAGATAACAAAATCTGAGGATTTAAACTGCGAATGGCCATAGCTCCTGATGATAATATAAAAGTTCTGTTGGTAGATGATAATGAGAATAATCTGACATCAATGGAACTGGTTCTTGAAAATGAAGGTTACACTTTTTTTAAGGCGACGTCGGGCAAAGAGGCTTTACGCATACTTTTAAAGGAAGAAGATTTCTCATTGATCCTGCTGGATGTTCAGATGCCTATAATGGATGGGTATGAAACGGCAGAGCTGATCTATCAGCGCGATAAGCTGAAGCGAATACCCATCATCTTTTTTACCGCGCAGGATTACGAAGAGGAATCCATGTTCAGGGGGTATAAAGCCGGGGCCGCCGATTTTATCAGGAAACCATTTAAACCTGATTTACTGCGATATAAGGTTGCCATTTTTGCCGAGCTGCATAGAAAAAATTCACTCTTGCGGAAACAAGAGGAAAAGTTGCGCCTAATAAATGAGGACCTGGTAGCATTGAACCGTAACCTGGAAAAAAGGGTGTCCGAACGTACCAAACAGCTTGAAAACGCTAACCAGGAACTAAAGGAGTTGAATTTGTCGAAGGATAAATTCTTGTCGGTTATATCTCATGACCTGAGGAATCCGCTTACTTCACTATTGATATCATCAAAAACCCTAAACGATGAAATAGAAATCATTGAGCCGAAAAAACTGAAAATGCTTTCAGGTGTCATTCATCGTACCTCGAATAAAATCCTTCTGCAATTAAATGAACTGGTGGACTGGGCCAAGAAACAGCGACAGAAAACTACCTTTAATCCCCAGAAAATTCACCTTTCGGATGCTATAAATGAGGCGCTCGAATTGCTGAGAGCAACTGCAATTCAGAAAAGTGTCAAATTCGAGAATAAAATACCCAATGACCTGTTTGTAAATGCGGACTCTTTGATGCTGCGTTCCATTTTGCAGAATATAGTTACCAATGCTATTAAATATAGTCCGCGCAGGGGGATTGTTAATTTAACGGCCCAATTAACAGATAACATGACTGAAGTCTGCGTACAGGATTTCGGCGTGGGAATGACAGAGAAAACAAGAAATACCATATTAGGCAACATTAGTACACCCTCACTTCCGGGTACGAACCAGGAGCAGGGCACAGGTTTAGGATTGTTATTAGTGAAAGATTTTGTTGCCCAGCACGGCGGCAAAATAATAATAGAAAGTAAGCTGAGAAAGGGAACCTGTTTCAAGTTTACGATCCCGGCTAATTAGACCAGTTTAAACACCCCTGTTAATAAGGCTCATAAGTACGATTCTAATCTTGCTTTGAATTCATTTGGAGTAAATTGATATCTCATTTTCTATCTATAATAATGGCCAAGGTTATAAATCAACATACCGAACAATATTTTCCTGATCATGCTGATCTTCAGCATGTATACGACTATAGTGTTATCGGCATGCTTGCGATAGATACTTACGGGATAGTTCGTTATGTAAACACGGTTGCTTTGCCTTATATGGAGCGGGACAAGGATGATATTATAGGACAGTCATTATTTAGTTTCTATTCTGATATTGATCCTGATAAGTCTAACGAGGGGAAGTTAATGAGGCTGGAAGAAATTACCGATTGTGAATTTAAGCTAAACCCAGCCCTGGCAACTACTAAATGGACATTGATAAGCTCAAAAGTGCATTGTGCGCAGGGCGACACATTAACTTATCTCTTTATCCGTGATGTTACAGTACTTAAAAAGAAAGAAAGACTTTATTCTTATTTAAACCAGGCTTCAGAGGAATTAGCCGGTGCCCGTGATACAAAAAGTGCCCTTGAAAAGATCGCCCAACTGATCGTTCCAACATTTGCCGATTGGTTTACTATCGATATTGTAAAAAATGACCGGTTTGAGCTCCAGGTTTTAAAACACAAAGACCCCAATAAGGTAGAATGGGCCCGTCAGTACCGCAAAAATTATCCGCCGGACCCTAATAGCGATATCGGCGCTGCAGTGGTTTTAAAGACAGGTAAACCAGGCTTTGTCCCAGTTGTCACGGATGAAATGATTTCGGCTATTATTACTGATCCCGGCCAGCTAAAGGCTGTGCGCGAAATAGGGCTACAGTCGGTAATTATAGTTCCTATCAGCCAAAAAGATAAGATAATAGGTGTAGCAAACTTTATATCCTCCCGAGCCGACTACCATTTTGATGAAACAGACCTGGACTTTGCTAAGAATTTTGCAGGTCTGATAGGATTATCGCTTGAGAATGCCCGTTTGAATGAGGAAGCACTGAACGAAATTGCTTCAAGAAAAAAAGCTGAGTATCAATTCCGCTTTCTTGCAGACGCTATACCTCATAAGATATGGACCGCTGGTCCGGACGGTGAGGTAACCTACTATAATCAACAATGGTATGATTATACCGGTATGCATAGCTTTGATGAGCTGAAGGACAAGGTATGGGATATTTTGCATGCAGAAGATCGCGCGATTGCAGCTGTAGAATGGCCGCGTGCAATTCAGAACGGGATAGGATTGGAGAGGGAGCAACGTTTTCTCCGGTACGACGGTGTTTACCGCTGGCATCTGAGCCGGGTTGAAGTTCACAAAGATTTAGATGGAGAGAACAAGTTGTGGGTAGGCACCAGTACAGATATACACGAACAAAAAGTAGGGCTGTTGCTTAACGAGTCGGCCAATGCTGAATTGCTTTCGGCTAATGAAAACCTGGCATCACTTAATGAAGAATGGGCAGCTACCAATGAGGAATTAGCTGCGACAAATGAAGAACTGAGAATAGCCCAAACTGATCTGGAAATACTCGTTCGAAAAGTTACAGAAGGCATGGAAAGACGGGCGCGGTTGGCAGCGATAGTAGACAGTTCCGATGATGCAATAATCAGTAAGACATTGCAAGGAGTAATCACCAGTTGGAACAAGGGGGCCGAAAAACTATTTGGTTACCTGGAGAAAGAAGCGATAGGAAAACATATTTCACTGATCATCCCGCCCAACCGTTTGAAGGAAGAGGATTTTATTATCAGCCAGATCAGCCAGGGACGTAAGGTAGACCATTTTGAAACGATCAGGCTTACAAAAAGCCGGCAGGAGGTGCCAATTTCCCTAACTATTTCCCCGATGGCGGATGAAAAAGGGAATATTATCGGTGCATCCAAGATCGCCCGTGATATATCGAAACAGAAACAGTACGAGGACGAATTGCAGCGATATACCAAAAAAGTAGAAACGCTGAATACGATTGGGAAGCTGATATCGGAAAGCCTTGACCTGGAAACTATATTGCAGAAAGTAACTGATGCGGCTACCTCGGCAATTGAAGCCTCATTCGGTGCGTTTTTTTATAACCAGGTGAATGAAAATGGCGAATCATACATGTTATTTACATTGTCTGGAGCGGAAAGATCCGCTTTTGAATCATTTGGCATGCCGCGTAATACAGCTGTCTTCCATCCGACTTTTGCCGGTGAAGGCGTGGTAAGGTCAGATGATATTACCAAAGATCATCGATACGGTAAAAATCCTCCACATCATGGCATGCCTAAAGGGCATTTGCCGGTTGTAAGTTACCTGGCCGTGCCAGTGATATCGCAATCAGGTGCGGTTATCGGCGGGCTATTTTTCGGGCACCCTGAGATAGCAAGATTTACTAAGGATCACGAAGACCTTCTCATCTCAATTGCAGCCCAGGCCGCGATCAGTATAGATAATGCCAGGTTATATGACGAAGTGAAGCTGCTGAACGAAAAGAAAGACGAATTTATAGGGTTGGCCAGCCACGAATTAAAAACCCCACTAACCAGTATTACCGGTTATTTGCAAATTATTGATCGGTTAAAAACTGATGAACAAAGCGGCCGGTTTGTGGATAAAACCATAAAGCAGGTGCGTAAATTGAGCGGATTGGTAAACGATCTGCTTGACGTTTCCAAAATTGAGGCAGGCAAACTGCAAATGAGCAAATCCACGTTTGATTTATTAGAGATCATTCGTGATGCCATTGAACTGATGCAGCAAACAAATGATAAATATACCATCTTGTTTGAACCTACCGTAGAGACATGTTTGGTAAGCGCCGATAGCCAGCGAATTGAACAGGTGATAGTTAATTTACTTTCAAATGCAGTTAAATACTCGCACGGTGCAGGTAAGGTTATTGTAAGCGTAAACAAAACGGAGAAAAATGTCAATGTGAGTATCCAGGATTTTGGCATTGGCATTGCAGCTAATAAACAGGGGAATGTATTTTCCAGGTTCTATCGTGTCGAAGATCTTGATGCCCATATCTCTGGGTTAGGTATCGGTCTTTATTTATGTTACGAAATAATTACCCGGCATAATGGCAAAATATGGGTTGAAAGCGAGTTGGGAACCGGTTCCACCTTTCATTTTAGTCTGCCGCTGAATTGATAAAATATTAAATAAATTTTCCTCTCACAAATAACATTTCGGTTTCTCACATCGTTAAAAATACCGTTAAAACACCTATTGCACATTAGTTAAAATAGGTGCTATTTTTAGGTGCTTTTCTAAGAAGTACCGGTCTCGAAAAGCAGACCAACCAATAGAGCAGGGCAAGAATCACATAACCCGCTCTTACATAATGCTATATTAAATTATTGGTGTTTAATTATCAGGTGTTTTGGGATAAAATATTGCCCCAATTTTATCCGGATAGTGCAAATAATGACAGAATAAGCAGGTTTCGCCCTTATAGGATGATGAACATTAATTTGGAACAGAAAGATGGGATACAGGAATATTGTTGAGTAAAAGTTAAATTATATAATATTTTTCGAAAAATGACCCTTGAGAAACTTATATTGATCGGCTGCGATGATACCGTTGTGTTGTCCGGCTTGTTAAGTAGTATCAAGGGGGCAACGTTTCCCAATCATGTCATTTCCGCTACCCGAGTTTCCGATCTGATCAGCATAGTGAAATCAACAGGTGCCGACCTGATCATTTTATGTTTCCGGAATAACCAGTTTGTACTTAACGACCTTAACACTTTCGCCGGGAAGGTAAACGCACCTTTACTTTGTCTCTCACGAACTTTTGGAAACGAGCAACTGCAATGGCCGCACGATATTATTGTTTTTCCACATCAGTATGAGCAGTTAAACAAGCAAGGTCAGTTGATCCCGGTAATAAATTCCATTCTGAAACTTCATTCTGCATCCGGTTCGGTACAAAAAGAAACACCTGATCCAATACCTTATTTTGAACACGAAGATAACACCAGGAACCTGAGCAGGTATGTAATGGAACTGAACCAAAAGGCAGAGCTATTATCAAAAGTGAAAGACCGGATAGCAGAACTGTACAAGAGCGTAGATGATCCTGTCAGGACAGAGCTGACATCGATTGCAAACGCTATTAAAATGTCTGCAAATAACCATAAACTTTGGGACGACTTTAAATTATATTTTGAGCAGACGGATCCACACTTCTTATGGAAACTTGCTGAAAAATATCCCGACCTTACACCAATTGACCTGAAATATTGCTGCTATATCAAAATGAATATGAGCAATGATCATATTGGCAATTTACTTGGCATTAACCAGGAAAGCGTACGCACCCATAAATACCGCCTGAAGAAGAAAATGTCGCTCCCCCGCGAGCAGGACTTGCGGACCTATTTAAGATCGGTCGATCCGAAGGAACAAAACCCCGCCTGATTCTATCTTCCTATCATTCATTTTGTTAAGATATTTTGCATACACGGGGAGTATCCACTTTGTTTTATCTGAGCATTTTCTGTCTACGATTTGTCTACGATTGTCCATTAAAACTGTATACGAAACGTACATGCCCTGTATTTGATAACTAAACCGGGTTGCCTTTAAATTTACAAAGCATTAAAAAATGCAAACAGCTACCTAAAGAATTACCCCGTGATAAACAGCTCGCTCCAATTTCTCAGAGACGTTTTAAACCAGTTTTTAAGGAACCGGTTTGGCCTGGAGGAAAATAATGCCTTGCTCAATGTACTGATCGAAACCAATGGTTCGGTACCTGAAATCAACCATAACAAAATAGTTATCTCGCTGATCAATATCGAGCAGGAAACTGTTAAAGCATTTAACATACGAAATCAAAAGCTCCCCGGGGGAAATTATGCCGACATAAACCCATACGAGCGCTACAATCTTCACCTGCTTATCAGCTCAAATTTTGATGATTATAACGAGACCCTGCGGTTCCTTGGTGCAGTGATAGCGTTTTTCCAGTCACATTATTTGATGGAACGCTCTTCATTTTCAAATATGCCGGTGGGAGTAAACAGGCTCGAATTCGAGATTGAAAAAATCAATTATATCCAGATGCAGGGCTTGTGGACATCGATGGGAGCTAAATATACACCGTCTGTCATTTATAAAATGCGATTGTTGACTATACAAACTGAGGAAGTGATTGCAGTTAATACAGCTATTTCTCAAATTTCAAACCAGGTGGCAGTATGATCAGGAGCAATTTTCAGCCACTATTTAAGATAACTGTGTCACATTCCTATTTTGAGCAGGGAATTTGCCAATGCCTGTGGTTTAAGGAAGGAAAAGCTACTGCAGACCTGTCCAAAAGGTTCGGTTTGAAGAGACGTGATACTATAAGCGGATTGGAATTTTACGCCAATACTTCAGGTACTATATCTGCATTTTTAAATTATATCAGCAACACTACCAAGGCAACCTATTTCGACTTTGACCTGGAAACAACAGATGATACATTCCGCACTTTTACAGAATCACCTTTGGGTTGGCTTGGTCAATTTGTATATGATAGCCAGAGTGAATCAAATACTAATGATGGGGGAATAACTCAACTCAACGCAGAGCTATCACCTGATTTTAATGCAAAATCTGTCGGAAGCCTCAAAATATATTTTAGTGACATTATTAAACAAGGGTTCGCCCAGTTTGCAATTAGCTATATGGCAAGAGCAACCCAATGGCAATATTTTATTATCAACCGAAGCGCTGTTAAGCTGGATAATCCGGCAATATCAGGAAAGAACGAGGTCAAATTTGATGGCCCCGAAACTGTAACAATGGATAACGGGCAAAAGGCCATCTTATTCACCTCTGGCAGCAATCTGTTACCACTAAGCAAAGTATCAGGTTTAAGGTTTGACCTGGTAAATAATTCCGTACAGGCTGATAGCCAGAAATCTTCATCCAAAATAATATTCAAAGGTTTGCCAAGTCCTGACCCTATAAGAATAGGGACGGTGCAAGGACAAAGTAATCAGCTTGCGTCACCAATGTATGTGTATATATAAGTTAAATCAGTAAAAATAAAATCATAAGTTATGCTTGAATCCGCCATCCAAACACCAGGGGTATACATAAATGAGATTAATGCTTTCCCCAATTCGGTAGTACCGGTAGCAACCGCCGTTCCGGCTTTTATCGGTTATACGCCGCAGGCGATGTACGAAGGGCAATCGTACACCAACGTCGCACAAAAGATCACTTCATTTGCCGACTTCCAGGCCATCTATTGTCTTCCGAATCCTGCCCCGCCTGCTGCTGCTACGAAGCAGTATAGTCCGCAGTATTACCTGGTGCAACAAAAAAGTAAGCCGGTAAATCAGAACTACATGATGATAGACAACAACTATTATGCGGTTTTGCCTGATCCGAATACAGTTTATTATCTCTACAACAGCGTACGGATGTTTTATCAAAATGGTGGCGGCGACGCTTACATCGTTTCTGTTGGTAGTTACGGCGCGCCATCTGGTAAGCCGGCCGCACCAAGTGTACCTGTCGTTAACCCCAATGTTCAATTGAATGACCTGTTAGGCGGACTTACTTTGCTGCTAAATGAAGAAGAGCCTACCATGTACATCTGCCCGGAAGCGACCCTGCTTTCTGTTGCCGCTAATGGCACATTGATGGAGGAGATGCTGCTGCAATGCTCAAACATGATGACTGCGGTGTCTATTTTTGATATCATAGGCGGGAAGAATCCTGATCCTATCATGTATACCAATGATATTACTACTTTCAGGAATAACACTGGCGTGGTAGGGCTTAATTACGGCACGGCATACTATCCATTTATATGTACTACCATCATGCAAAGCGGTGACCTGGATTACACCAGCCTGTTTGGCGGGGATGTAAAGCAGCTTTTGCCGCTGTTAAGTCCGCCGGATAACCCTGACCCGGTTACTGCTTCGATCATAAATAGTATTCAAAATCCGACTTTAACGGTGACTCAATATCATAATGCGTTGGTTACTGCAAGTCAGACTTATAACCAAATCATTTCCCAGATACTAAGTGATGCCAATACACTGCCGCCAAGTGGTGCTATGGCCGGTGTGATCACTAATACCGACAATAACTATGGCGTATGGGAAGCTCCTGCAAATACTTCGATAGTTGGCGTAGCATCATTGCCGATCAAATTGTCAGACAGTCAACAGGCTAATTTAAACGTGGATGCTTTATCGGGCAAATCTATCAATGCCATACGTTTCTTTAATGGTATCGGCATTCTGGTTTGGGGAGCTCGTACACTTGACGGCAATAGCGGCGATTGGAAATACCTGCCGGTAAGGCGCACCGCTACCTTCCTTGAGCAATCATGTAAACTTGCGGCCCATCCATATGTGTTCCAGCCAAATGTGATGAATACCTGGGAAGCTGTAAAAGCGATGGTGAGCAGTTTCCTGATGACCATATGGAAAGAAGGCGGCCTGCAGGGCGCAAGTCCTTCAGACGCTTATTCGGTTGACTGCGGTTTAGGAACCACCATGACAGCAGACGATATCCTGGCCGGCTTTATGAATGTGACGGTGAAAGTAGCATTGGTAAGACCAGCTGAATTCATCGTGTTCACCTTCCAGCAGCAGATGGCGGTATCCAGTTAACCGGCAATAATTCAATTAATTAAAGAACAAAAATAATTTATTATGGCAACAGATAATGGCAGCGCACAAGGCGCAACATGGCCCATGCCCAAGTTCAACTTCGAAGTTGATCTTGGACCTTCAATTACAAAAGTAGCCTTCCAGGAAGTGTCCGGGATGGATGTGGAACATCAAATAATCGAGTATCGCAAAAGCAACAGCGCGCTTTTCTCTACCGAGAAAATGCCGGGTATAGTTAAGTATGGTAACGTGACCATGAAAAGAGGTGTATTTGTGAACGACAATACCTTCTGGAACTGGCGCAACCAGATCAAGATGAATACCATAGCGAGGGTAACGGTTGTGATAAGGCTGCTCGACGAATCGGGTAACGTAACCATGCAATGGCAACTGCTTAATGCCTGGCCAACTAAGATCACCAGTACCGATCTTAAATCAGATGGCAATGAAGTAGCAATTGATACGCTTGAAATTGCGCATGAACAATTGATCGTAACCAATGGCAAGAGCTGATTATCCTGTTGGCTTTTATTTCGAGCTGTCATTTGCGGGAGAAGATGCCGCATTCCAGGAAGTATCGGGAATATCTAAGGAGTTAGGTATCGAAGAAGTTGTTTGCGGAGGGGAAAATCGCTTTAAATACAGGCTGCCTACAGTTGCAAGCAGCCAGAATTTGGTGTTAAAACGGGCGCTTGTACCCTCCGGATCGCAATTGCTTAACTGGTGTGCCAACTGCATCGACCAAAGCTTTGTAAATAAAATTACCACGCACGATGTTTCGGTAAGCCTTTTAGGAGCTGATGGTTCGATGATTACCAAGTGGACATTTTACAGCGCTTATCCTGTTAAATATTCGGTTTCTGATCTAAGGTCGCAGGAGAATGACCTGGTTATCGAGACGATAGAACTGGCTTATACCTATTTCAAAATTTCGCCTAAAACATTCTTCTACAGTTTATTTAATTAATGAGTTATGCCGATCGAGATCAGGGAGTTAATAATTAAGACGGAGATATCTACTGGTAACAAAGGCAGGTCTGAAGCAGTGACGGAAGAAGATCTGAACAACATCAGGGTAAAGCTGCTCGAAGAATGTAAAAGGATGATCAGTGCCGGGTACAAGCGTGACCGGTACAAAAGATAATAAGGATATAAAATGGGTCTACAACCGATAATATTGACTGCTTATACTGACGAAAATTATACCTCAGCTATTGATGGGCTAAAGTATAAAACGATGATCAATCCCGATTCGATCACCTGGCAGCGGAGCATAGAGTACAACAAAAAGCAGCCACCAAATACCAGCTCACCTTCGCAGAAATTCAAAGCCACTCCGAGCGATCAGTTGAATTTTGACATTGTGATAGATTGTACCGGAGTAGTGGATCCCAACCGCCTAAACATGAACAACGAGATTGCTTCTTTGGAGAAAACGGTGTTCACATTTAACGGTAAGATACATCGTCCCAATTTTATTAAAATTCAATGGGGGCAGGGCTTTAATTTTAATGGCGTACTCGATTCATTTAATACTACTTATTCGCTTTTCAAACCAGACGGAACACCTTTAAGGGCGAAAGTATCGTTGCATTTCAGCTTGTATGTTGCTCCAAAAACGGTTAAGAAACTCGATAACTCCACCTCGCCAGATATTACGCATTTGGTAACCGTTCAGCAGGGGATGACGCTGCCACAATTGTGCCGCAATGTATGGAACGATGATTCATACTATGTGCAGGTAGCCAGGTATAACGATTTAAACAAATTCAGAAACCTTAGCGGGATAAAAACATTGCTGTTCCCACCAATAATCCAACCAGTATAAAATGGCAGGCAGTAGTAACATCGGTGATATTGTAACCTTTGCAGTAAAGGTGGGCGGCAATATTATTCCTGATGAATTCAGGGTGCTTTCTGTTTATGTGGAGAAAGGTGTGAACTTGATACCAACGGCGCGCATTGTTATATTGGATGGCGAAGCCGAGACAGGCAAGTTTGCCGCCAGTTCATCAGCTACATTTGTCCCGGGCGGACAGATTGTTATCGAAGCTGGTTATGACAATGCTAACCAGGTGATATTCCAGGGAATAATCACAGGGCAATCTATCACTATTGATGATGTGATTGGCTCAACTTTGGAAGTGGAGTGCCGCGATCAGGCTATAAAAATGATCGTTGGCAGAAAATGTCTTACCTTTTCTCAGCAAAAGGACAGCGATATTATTTCATCCATCATAGGCACTTACGGTTTATCTTCAAGTGTAACCGCAACTGATACTACCTGGCCTATGCAGGTTCAATATTATGTAACTGATTGGGACTTTATCCTTCAAAGGGCCGAGATTAATGGGATGATCGTAACGGCACTAAATGGTAAGGTTTCCGTGTTTAAACCGGATGCAAACACGTCTTCCGTATTAACCGTAACTTATGGTGATAACCTGTACTCCTTCAACGCTGAAATGGATGCAGTGAGCCAGTTGGGGAATGTTACGGCATCTGCCTGGGATTATACTACACAAGCCATAGTTACGGGGCAATCGACAAACAATGTACCCGGTCCGGGGAATATTTCATCCAAAACATTATCACAGGTTGTCGGTGCAAATTATCAGGTACAAACTACAGCGCCACTACAGAATGCCGATCTGACAACCTGGTCGCAAGCACAGTTGATCAAGAGCGAATACGCCAAGATACAGGGAGAAGTGCAGACCCTTGGAACCAATCTGGCCAATCCCGGCAATTACATCACCTTGCAAGGTTTAGGCGACAGGTTTAATGGCGATCACCTGGTTTCGAAAGTTGTTCATGATATTTCCGACGGCAACTGGGTTACGGAAATTTCCATAGGACTTCCAACGGTATGGTTTATTGAAGAGCCGGATGTAATAGCTCCACCGGCTTCGGGATTACTTCCAGGTGCACGCGGCCTTTTCAACGGAACAGTAAAACAAATGTACCAGGACCCGGATTCGCAATACCGGATATTGGTAAACATTCCCCTTTTCGACCCGAACGGCGCAGGCATATGGGCCAGGTTATCGAATTTTTATTCAACAGCCGGCGCTGGGGCATTCTTTTTACCCGAAGTAGGCGACGAAGTAGTGATCGGCTTTCTGAATGAGGATCCGAGATTTCCGGTTATCCTGGGCAGCATGTACAGCAGTTCAAAAAATCAACCTTATCAAAGTTTAAGTCCGGCTGAAAAAAATCCGCTGAAAGCGATCGTTTCCAAATCGGGCATAGTGGTGCAGTTTGATGACGAGAATAAGATATTGACCATTATCACGCCGGATAAAAACCAGGTAATACTTAGCGACAAGGATAAGCAGATCACTATACAGGACGATAACCAGAACAGTATCGTTATGTCCAGCAGCGGCATCACTATAAAGAGTCCTAAGGACATCAACATTCAAGCTGATCAGAAAGTGAGTATTTCGGGAGCTCAGGGCGTAAGCATCCAGTCATCAGGGGGGGATGTAACGGTCAGTGGAATGAATATCAGTCAGACCGCCCAAAGCCAATATTCAGCAGCAGGAAATATGATAGCAAAAATTAACGGCGGAACTGAACTGACGCTGCAAAGCGCCATGATCATGATAAACTAAATACAGATATGCCACCAGCAGCCAGACTTACAGATTTTCATGAATGCCCGATGCAGACGCCGGGCTTGCCGCCAATACCACATGTAGGAGGGCCTATAATTGGCCCTGGTGTGCCAACGGTATTGATAAACAAATTGCCGGCTGCTCATGTGGGCGATATGTTGGTTTGCGCGGGGCCGCCGGATTCAATTGTAAAAGGATCGGCAACGGTTATGATAGGTGGTATGCCTGCAGCACGGGTGGGTGATATGACAGCGCACGGTGGTCAGATTATGTTGGGTTCATTTAATGTAATGATAGGTGGATAAACAATTTAGCAACAAGGCAGAAAAGCAATTCCTGGGTTCAGGGTGGGCATTCCCGGTAACATTTTCGGCCGGGAACTACCAGTTGAACCTGACTGCTTATGAGGAAAATGTAAATAATGCCATCAATGCCATTATGTTGACAAGAATGGGCGAAAGGAGCCTGGAACCACAGTTTGGATCGGCCTTGTATCAATATTTTTTCCGGAACCCGGACGCGACTTTACAGGGCGAGATTGTGGATGCAGTTAAAACAGCGCTGCTGCATAACGAACCAAGAATAACGGTTATGAATGTGTCGGTCGAGTTTACCGACATGCTGAATGGACTGGTAGAAGTAACCGTGGCTTATATCTATAACGAAACTAATACGAGGCATAATTATGTGTTCCCCTTTCATGTAAAAGAGGGTACAAATTTGTAAGTGAATGAATACCATCGATCAATATAGCATCATGCTCCCGCCGGTTCAGTTTCTGGATCCTGGTCCATCGCTTATTGATGGCAGGACAGAACAGGACTGGCTCAGCTTTTTATGCGACTATGCTACACTGATCAATTTTTATGATAGCAACAATGAAGTGACCAGCAGTTGGGCACCCTTTCTCCTTAAAGATCCGGTGTTTCTTTTAGCCAGTATATCAACAACACGTTTTGATGAATTTCACTCCCAATATGCTAACACTTGCAATAAACTGGCAAAGCTTCTCCAAACTGCGACCTATACCAGGGAAACAGCTGCTGCATTTAACCAACTGTTCGATCAGCTGACCGACATTGGCAAACGAATTAAGCGGTGGATCCATTTTATGCAATTCACCAACGCGAAGTATGATCTTAAGGAGTATGTGATCTATCATACCACCAATACATTCAGCAAATATTTCTGGGCGATTGCCGGACTGCGACAGGACCTGGCTTTAACGTCAGTAATAAATATAAAAGGGATCAGGGATACCCAACACAGTGATTTTGATTCCTTTGACATGCTTGAGGCAGATATATGGACACAGAACAAAGATATCATACCTTACTGGGAAGTATTGGGTTTACAGCATCCCATTGAAAAGAACTTGCCTTCTGATATTTTTAATGCTATCAAAAATGCCGGGGATAAGATGATGAATTTCTTCGGCACCATTATACAGCACGCAAATAGTGGGTTCGAGATACAGAAGAACAAAAAGAGCCAATTTCCGGATACTACACTGCTCAGAACCTTTGTCAATTTATTAAAGGTACACCAGGACCAACTGAATGGTATTGCCAAAAAACATCTTAAATTCTATTACAATGATATTTTGAAACAGTTGAAGAAGCCTGCGGTTGCTGATACTGTTTTCTTATGTTCTGAACTTGCTAAGAATATTAACACTTTCAATTTACCCGCCGGAACCTTATTCAATGCAGGCGTGGATGCTCAGAAAAATCCAATCCTTTTTTCTACCCTGCAAAATGCGACGCTAAATTCAGCCAGCATTACGGGCGGTTATACGCTATCTAAAGTACCTGTATCGGATAGTGCATCTTCGCTTAATATTCAGCCCATTCCAACTCCGGGTGTGCTGCAAACAGATCAGGACGGTAAAGTTCAGTCATGGACTACTTTCGGAGGCTCCGCGACTCCGGTTCCCGCAGTTGTAAAACCCGGCTTTGCATTTGCTTCGCCTATGCTTTTTTTAAGGGAAGGGCAACGGCAGATCTCCTTGATAATGGATTTTGCCTCAGCCATTGATCCGCAACTGCTGCAAAATGTAAACTACTATCTGAGTACACAAAGCGCATGGCTGCCGGTCACAGGAAAAATTCAACCCGAAACAAGTGAGTCAATAACCCAAACACAAATAACAGTCGTTATCAACCTTGATCCAACTCAGCCGCCTATTGAATCGTTCACCAAAAACCCTGACGGGCTGAACAGTTCGTGGCCAATGCTGAAGATCGAGTTTAATTCATTGTTTGACCAGGCCACGCCGCCAATTCTTAATTCGCTTACCGTTACGGTGAATGTATCCGGGGTTAAAACTTTTCAGCTATATAATGATTTTGGAGCACTGAGCACCAAAAAGGCCTATCCGCCATTTGGTCCGACGCCGTTATTAAACAGCAATTTTATAATCGGTAGTAGCGAAATATTCAGTAAGCCGCTCGATTCGCTTGTTATAGAATTGAACTGGGATCAGCTGCCACCCGATTTTCAGGCTTACTATCAGCAGTATAATAACTATATAAATAATTACATACCTCCCCAGCCATCACAGCCCAAATGCGCCCTTGTCAGCTGGTTTAAAAAAACAACTTCCGGCGATTCATCTTCAACACCACCTGCTGAGCCGTTTAATAACAGTTGTTTCCGGATAAATGCCTGTCTGCTACAAAACGGGGTTTGGAATGAGTTTGATGTGATCAAATTACAGCCAAATCCTGATACGACGAGCACAACACCATTTATACCTTACACAGATCCTACTGTTAATCCTCAGCCCGCAGGCAATAACCTGATGCTTTTTAGTGAAAGTAATGACGCACTGATCAATACCAGCATTTTCGGAAATCCACCAAAAACAGCACCGGGAGACCCATCGATCCAAGACTCAACACTGATGTTTTCAGACAGCAGTAAATGGGGTTTTATGAAACTGTCGTTATCTGGTCCATCTTATGGTTTTGGATCAACTTTATATCCGAATGTAGTTTCTGGCATTGCTCAGCTAAATGCCTTGAACATCATAAATAAAGGCGGACCTGACGGTATAGCGGCACCCGCTAACCCGCCATTTGCCCCGCAACTGACTGCGTTTTCGGCAAATTATTCGGCTTCTTATCAATATACTTTTAATGCAACAAGCAGCCCGGCAACTTATCCGATTCAGTGTTACCTGTATGCACCATTTACAAATTATACGGTTTATGATAGTTCGAAACCAGGTACTAACTATAATTATACCATTAGCAGTACCGGAATTTCGGAACCACCTGCCGGAATATCCTTATGGGCTCCTGTAAACTATAAGGGCTATTTATTTCTTGAACTCAGCAACCTGCAGCCGGCAAATGCACTCAATATTTTTTTTGGACTTGCGCGGAATTTCACTACGGCTGCAAGAGGTGGTAGCCCGGATTATTATTATGTAAGTAATACAGGCTGGAAAACCTTGCCGCTATTGTCAGATGGCACGGATAGTTTCAGTTGTTCAGGTATTATCAAAGTAAATGTGCCGGATGATATTTCGAGCGAGGGCGCTGTTATGCCGGGTAATAATCATTGGTTCTGCATCGCTGTGGATGATGATCCTGTGTCTTATTCGCAAACTGTTTTTTTGAAAACCAACGGATTTACTGCACAACGTGTTGGTGATTTTACATCGATAAGCACAGCGCCGGTACTTGCTGCGAGTACGATAACCAAGCCACAGAATGCAGTCCCGCAAATTGCGGCAACCGTTCAGCCATTTGCATCTTTTGGTGGCAAGGCAGCAGAAAATCATAACCAGATGAGTCTGCGGGTGAGCAACCGGCTAAAAACAAAGGACAGAATAGTAAGTCCGGAGGATTATTTCAGGCTGATCAGTCAGCATTATGATGATATTTATTACTCTAAGCCGGTATTTGATTCAAAGTCAAAAACTACCAATGTCTACCTGGTAAAAGCGTACAACAGTTGGACCGATCCCAATGCTTTTTTGCCGATGATCAGCACCTGCCAGGAGGATCATATCACCACTTTCCTTCAGGCCAGGACTTCGGTTTTTACCAACATCAACGTAACCAATTTTGAGTTTCAGTATGTACGCATTGTCGCCAATATCTCGATTTCGGAAGATTTTGAGGCGTTAAGCATGCAAAAAAGTATTAGCCAGGCGCTGGATATTTTTTTATCACCATGGATAAGCAGCGATAGCCCTCAGGTGATCATTGATCAGGAAATAACTGATACCCAGGTGGCCGAACTGATAAGAAATATACCGGGAGTGATGGATGTAGGCAATATCTATTTTCAAACATGGATGGCTGGTACGTCTCCTGAAATATCTACCAATAAAAAAACTGTGGCACCATTGGCGGCATCAGCACTGATGGTATCATCAATGGATCATCAAATAACCTGTAACATAGTGGTATGAGTGCGCCTGCTTACATAGTGGATAACAAGCTTCCTTTAAACCAGGATTTCAGATCACTGAAAGAGGAGGGGCTTGCTTATATACAGGAGCATAGCAGCGACGCCTGGACGAACTTAAATGCAAGCGATCCGGGTGTAACCATACTTGACCAGGTTTGTTTTGCATTGACAGAACTGGGCTATTGCAACGACTTTCCGGTTAAAGACATCCTGGCCAAACGGCATGGTAAACTGCATTTTAAAAACCAGTTTTATCTACCCGAAGACATACTTACAACTGCGCCGGTAACAAGTATCGATTACATTAAATACTTGGTTGATGGTGTCACCGGCGTTAAAAATGCCCTCATTACTTCTGCACCCCACACCGGATCTGCCGATGTAGATATATACCAGGTGTACTTATTAATAGATAAAACGATAACTGATGCAGGCAAGATTACTGACATATGTAAAGCGGCTTATTATGCTTTAAATGCTTCGCGCAATCTTGGTGAGATATTTTGGGTGCCGGTGCCTTTGATGCAGGTTTCCCACTTTATTACCGGGATGATAGAAATTGAGAATGAAAATGATCTGAATGCCATTCTTGCCGCTACCGACAATGCCATCAGCAATTATATTTTTCCGGCAGTTGTTCAGTTGGGGTATCAGCAACTTTTGCAGGACGGATTTGATATCAATGAGATTTTTAACGGCCCATTGCTTCAGAACGGGTGGGTGCCTGATGCTCAAGTGGAGGCGAAAAAGAATCTTCTTAATACGATCCAGCTTACCACGATACTGAAGAATATTCCCGGTATAAAACTGGTTTCGGGTTTGAGTTTTGACAGTACAAACCCGCCTGTTTATGAGGTAACATCAGAACCCAATCAGTTGCTGGTCATCGACCTGGCTAAATCACTTGCCCAGGGACTTAAAATATATTGCCGCGGGAAACAGGTTGAAATAAATCTTCCGTCAACCTCCCTGTTGGAGCAAGGTAAATCAGGGTTTATCGATCAGAATATACAGTTAGGAGCAGCCGTTAAAGTTCAGACTGAAGTCCCTTCAGGAACGTACCGTGACATCAATAACTACTATTCAATCCAGAATACTTTTCCGGAGGTTTTTGCTGTAGGCGAGGATGCCACGACGGCTAATGCTACAGCTTTTCAAATAGCACAGTCAAGGCAATTAAAGGGATATCTCACTTTGTTCGACCAGGTATTGGCAAACCAGTTCTCTCAACTGGCAAATGTTGGCAAGCTTTTCTCTTTTAAAAATGCTATGACCGGCGACCCTTCCGATGAAGACGAGTTTTATGCTGTAAAAGATAAGTTTGAGCAAGATCATACTGAATACCCCGTTCCTTATCTTGCTTTTTCGCCCACTTATTTTTATCAGTCGCTTTATGATGTTCCGCACATAAAGCCGCTGCTGAAGGATAATGATATTTTTAATTTCGGTACAGGCACCGAATCCGCTAAAGAATTAGAGCACAAAAGCTGGATAGAGTATAAGCGCGATCCATATAACCCATATATCCACGGGCTGATGGAGTTTATGGAAGAGGAGCGGGACAGCTTTGAAAGACGAAATGCCATATTGGATCATTTACTGGCCCGGCATGGCGAGTCGGTTGTAATGATCGATACGATTATCGATGGCTCCTTATATACCGGGGATAGCGTAAAGGACCGGATCATTTTCAAAAGTCTTTACCTGCAAAATCTGGCAATCCTTACTTATTACAGGCAAAAGGCTTATAATCATTTTGGAGCAAATAAGATATCAGGTAAACTAAAAAAGGTTCCATTAGACTTTGAATATAAAATACTCGGCGGTTATACAAATGATTTCATTTTCAACTCAAAGAAGATCGATCATCAGGAAAAATTGCAGGAGCAGGATTTTATTAATTACTCCGCTATTGAATTAAAGTTGAACATGCTTTTCGGACTAAAAGTGCTCTATAAGGATTTTATAGCCGACAATTATGAAAATGCCGAAAGTAAACAAACCGTGGAACTGGCTTATTGGATGATAAAAGAACGCAAGGGGGCTATTTTTATCGAGACCGCGATGCTTACCCAGTATCTTGAATTTGAAATGATACTGGCCGAAGATCCGCAAACAGGACCTTATTACCAGGTAAACGAGCCGTTGAATTACGAACAGGTGATTGCGATTACACAGGCAGGTTTGAGTAATACGCAAGACGCACTTAATGAGCAACTACATAATGGCTCATTTACAATTGATAATAAAACTTACACGTTTTCGCCTGTTCAGTTAGCTAACGCGCAAAATAAACAGTATAAATGGATAGCTCAGACAGATTACTTCTTTACCGTAAGGATTAGGGGAGGGAATGAGATTGGAAGTTTAGAAGACTTTAATGTATTCGACAATAAGTTGGAGATTATACTTCCGGCATTTGTTCCGCAAATTAATAAACCTGCATTTACAAATCGACTCAATTTCTTTTTAAAGAATACGCTCCCGGTTCAGCTGGATTTTAACTGTCATTTTGTTGATGCAGATATGCTTGGAAAATTGATCCCGGCATTCACTGATTGGCACAATGCATTGATATATGATGACAAAGGGCATATCCCCGATGCTGAGCGCAGCAAGACAGCAGGAATATTAGCCGCTTTAATTGATCAAATAAACACCACCGGCAATGATTGAAAACAGGCGACATATTATCTCCCGGTTTGGTTGGAATACGCGTTTTGACAGGAAAGATCATGTGGGAGAATTGCAGGATCGCCTGAGCGCCTGGAGCAGGATAAAAATGCCCGTGGAAGTAGACTCGGCATTCGATAGCCTTTGTCCGGTTGGGCAAGTATGGAAAATCCAATCGCTTGAAATAGATCTTGGTATAATTGGTTATGATGAACTCGAGCACGAACTTTCCGCAAGATTACACAAGAAGCTGACTGAAAAGCTCACCGACCTGGTCCTGCAATCGTCCGGTAGTGATAATGATATCGAAATAATTGATAAGGATGTTTCTGACCTTGAACTGATCCGGCATTTTTTGCTGCATGGCATTATCCCATGGAATGCGAATAAGGATAATTGGTCGCTCAACCAGTTATTAGCCGACCAACTCGAAACAAATAAACCTCAGATCATAACCATGCTCCGGGATATAGGTGCAACCCGCGAAAAGGTAAGGCAAAGAGTGGCATGGCAGGTGACTGAGCCCAATATCGTCGAACTAATAAAAGGCCTGGAGCCCGCAAATTATGAACAGGTGGTCGGCTTTTCGGATGAGATGATCAGGATTCAGACCAAAGAAAATATTGTAGGTGGCGGTTTGGCAGACTTTAAGAAAAGTATTTGGCTGGGAATATTCAACTACCTGCTGGCAGAACGCGGGACGCTATTTAACCAGATCGCATTCATAAAAAGTAACATTTCGCAGATAGCTGGCCATTACAACATTGGCTACGATGACTTGATCAATATTATACAGGATGCCATAACCAAAGTCGAACAGCATACGACTATAAAGTCGGGCATTATCAAAGTATTAAAGGAGTTAGTGAGGGAAGATAGTACCGATAACTCACAATCGTCCAACCAGAAAGGGGAGATGAGATATGGAGATGTACTGAATAGCTATTTAAATGATCCTGATACAAATGATATCACAAGAATTAATGATGCTATTAAAGGACTTTCCGGGAAAGATCAAGGAAGGTTGCGTGATCTGATCCTGTCATCAGGCCATGATGAAAACAAATTATGGCGGATCACTGAACAATTAAATAACTCCTCATTTGAAGCAGTATTTGCAGCGGTAAGTAAACAGAGTGATGCTGCCGGGATAGATTATATCCACTTAATTGAAAAACTTTGCAGACAAGCGGACATCGATTTAGACTCCAAATTCCTGTATTATGCGGGTCTGAGTTTCTTCATTGAAAAGAAAAACTCCACTTTTTCAATGGCCGAATTTTTAAGCTGCATTATCGATAAGATCAGCAAAAAAAAGCAACTGAGCAAAGCAGAAGTTATTGCACGATTGGTTGAAGCAGACCTATCCGCAATTAATAAAAACCATCTAACGCTAGACTTATACACCACACTAAACCAGGTTTTTGCTTCTGAATTAAGCAAAAACAGCCAAACGTTTTTTAGGTCACACTTTAGAACGCTTTTGCAACAACTGGATATATGTCTTAAAACCAACGACAAAATCGAGTTTGTCAGGATAAAAAATCTTATCGCAAAATATATATCACTCGACCCGGAAAAAGCACATGAAGTATTAACTGATGATAGCTTTAGAAAACTGTTAGCTTATATTCTGGATCAACGCCTGGTTGAATTACTGGCTCAATTTGATAAAAACCTCCCTGAAGCGCTTACTAAAATATCCGGCAGTCAGGATATACAAACCCATTCAGGGCAGGGCCGGGTTTACAGGTTGGGGGCAAAAAAAATAACCCACGCGGAGCTTTTCACCGTCATCGAAGAATGCCTTGTTTTTGATTTAAATACAGTCGGCAGAAATGGTGTGAATTTCGACATGCATGAATTGCTCCTATTAGCTGCCGAAGTAAATGCCGCTGAGTTAAGGAGAGTCATAAAAAATATTCCATTTTCAGACCGCCAGGTAGATAAACTTCAAGCGTCTGTGCCATTTGATCAATTCTGTTTATTGATTGGCAATGATGCTTCAGGTCAGCTTTATAACGATGTCAAGACATTGAAGGCATTGTATGACCTGGTGGCTTCTATTGCACCTGATTCCATAAGCATCAAATTGCATCGTGCCTTTTGGAAGCAGCTCTGGCAGTTAATCCAAAGTGGTAATTTATCTGGTGAGGGTTTTAAAAGACTGGTGCAAGATTCCTTGTATCACTTAGCCCAGGAAAAAAATGTTGACTCCAAACAGATCATTTCAGAGATTTTAAAAAAGAACCTCCACCTTACTCCTAGACTGAGAGATAGTTTTATAGCATATGCGGAATCTTTCTCAGCCCTGCCTGAAATCCCCGATGAGTCTTCACAATTAAACAGGATAGAAGATAAGAAGACAGTTTATGAGTTAACCCGTCATATCATCCTTAAAAAGCAAATACCGGATTGGTTTGGAAATAAGAACCATAAGCAAACAGCTGAGAAACTACTTAATGAAGTTATCATTCATTACCCCGAACATTTGCTGATCATATTAAAGCATGAGATAATTCCGGAAACACAACTAGCCTGGGTTAGTAAGATCATCGATATACAAAAACTCATCGCTGTAATAATTGGATTGAACAGGTCTCAGCAACTGGTGCTTAAAAACATAGAGTTGCTTTTTGCCGGATTTTATGCCATTCAGATCAAAGGCATTTCACAGGAAGAAATGAGATATATGCTTTTCAAAAAATTAATAAAAGCATGGACTATGAATAACTGGAAGATCATTTCGTCAGATGCTATATGGAAAGAACTGGCCTGGAGTCTGTCGTCCGGATACAAAGTTACTGCCAGGCAATTTTTACAGGAAATTGAAAGTGCCAGGATGTATCTGTCTCCATCGCTGAAAGTTTCATTTGATCAGTTAAAGAATGAAAATGGCAAACATATAAACAGCGAGAAAGCAAGGATATTAAAACAACTTAAACAAATGACCTTATCTGGAGAAGAATCAACAATTACCAAAGAAACTATCCCCGTCCGGAACGCTGGGCTTGTGCTTATTAATAATTATCTGACCATGCTTTTTGTCCGCCTGGGGTTGACTAATGATCAGGGGTTTATTGACACTGAAGCGCAATTGAGGGCTGTGCATTATCTGCAATATTTTGTGACAGGTTTGACGCGTACAGAAGAACATCTACTGCCGTTGAATAAAGTACTGTGTGGTTTGGCATTAGCGCAACCGGTAGCCGATGGTATTATAGTCACAGACGAGCATAAAGATTTAATAGATGGTTTGATAAAAGCAATGATCGGTCAATGGCCGGTTATAGGCGATAGTTCGGTTGATGGTTTCCGGGGGAATTGGTTAGTGCGTGATGGCTTATTATCGGAGCAAGAAGACAGATGGGAGCTCACAGTTGAAAAACGGGCTTATGATATATTGTTGCAGCGGTCTCCCTTTTCATTTTCGATCATTAAATACCCATGGATGGATAAACCATTACATGTTAACTGGACCTACTAAAACATTGAACAATGAGGCACGGCATAAATAAAAAAATAGACAGCAGCTAGTTGTTGTGATAACGAGAGGATAGAAATAATTCAATTTATCAATTAATAGCTAAAAACAACAATTATGAATACATACAATGAAAATCTGCAAAATACAGTGCTGGCGTCGTTGCAAAGCCAGGAACTGGATCAAAAAGACCTGAATGCGCAGTTTAACGCGTCGAAATTCACGCTGTATTATGCCCAGGGAGCAACTATTACCGCCTATGAGAACCTGGTAACTGCAAAAGACAACCTGAATTTCAAAACTTCAGTTAACAACGAAGCGGTAAAAAATACCAATATCGGCAATAACCTGCTGAGCTCGGCAACACAGGCCAATCAATACCTGAGCCAGTCGGCATCTAATACCGCAATATGCGCGTCTAATGTGCAAATTGCTGCAACGGCTATCACCCGCCTGGCCAGCGATGTAGGCAGCGTATTCAGCATTGTTAATGCTGCTGATTTTGATACGGATATTTATACACTGACCGAAGAAGTACACCGGTTGATTAATGAGACAGCCTATGATGCAGAATATACATCCCAGGTTGCCATGGACGCGTCAATGCTCACGTCTGAGGTGTCATCATCAACAGTACTGGACAATACCAAAACCACTATTGCATTGATGAATAATGTATTAAGTATTGCATCGGCCGATTATGCTACAGCATCGCAGGTGGTAGCAACAGATAACACCGTACTGGCCACCGCAAGTACCAATGAAAAACTGGCAGAGGGCGAGCTCGAAGCAATCAATATCGATTATAATGCCGCTAAGTCTGCTTATAAATCGATCAATCAGGGGCTGAACCTTGATTTGCAGGTGGATACGAAATCAGACAAAACATCAGGCACAGCATCAGATCCGGATGCTGCCACAACGTTTATCGTTAAATTTAATCCTATTGTTAATCCGTTTACGAATGACGGTGAGAAGCCTTCGAATCCTGTTCAGTACTACAATATTCTCGTTGTGAAGGAAAGTAAAAAACTGACATTTACCCTCTCTGAAGCAGAAAATATTGTACACGTAGATGATAATAAGCTGCAATTTGTGAGGGTCAATTATTCGCCTGCTTCACAGGTAGTGCAGGATCCCAAAATTCAGAAGCCTATCAATTACATGAAAATCTATGCCCCCCAGGTATTGCAGGATTCAGACGGCGACGCAATGAAACAAGGAGTAAAATACGTGGTGTTTGTAATGGGGGTTTATAAGGATGATTATAAACGCAAGATCAATGATTTTGATGATTTTTTGTCGGCACCATCGCTGCCTTTTAGCCTGACAACTCATTTGGAGCGGGTAAAATCAGGGGATATCCATGTCACGTCTCACAAATCAAGTAATGATGATAAAGACGAAATAAAACACGAACAGGCTTTTGAGAAGGAGCTTAAGAAAGTATTGAAAGATTCTATCCGGATGAGCGAGCTGTCTTCATCTGATGGAAGTAAACAAAGCAAATACACACATAAAATAACATTTAGTGTGAAAGAGAACCTGCAGTATGTGGCTTACAGGTGCATTTTTCTGCCCAAGGCTGATTTAGGCAAAGGGTTGCTTACAAAATCATCTCTTGATGCATTCATCAAAAAAGAAAACACGCTTGAAGAGATCGCAAACACCTATGACCCACGAATAGCCGATCTGCAGGCACAACTTGTCGAAGTTCAGTTACAGCAGCAGCAAGCTCCCGAAACTGAAGCCGGTAAGCTGGCTTCAAGTCATAGTAAGATTAGTGACGAAATAAAAAGCCTGATCAAAATAAAGGAAGAAGATATTAAAGATATCACTGACAAAAAACAACAGGGTCCTGGTTTCTTTTTCGACCGCGCCCTTGCGGAACAGGTTCCGTCCGGGAATTATATTCCGGCTGTAGCCTATGAACCAAAAGATAAAAAAAGCAAAGAAAAGGCATCCGAAATTGAAGCTACAGAAAAACATTATGTTGCTTATATCGGCACCGATGTTACCGATAACTTCGGTAATATGCTGGTTGACGGGAACCACTATATTCCCGTTGTGCTGGCTGTGGCTACTGTAGAAGAAGAGAATATGGCTCAATATACCAGCGCCATGTCTAATATCAATAATGTGAAATCATTTATTTATCACGAACAAATCTAAAAAAGCAACATTATGAAAACACAATATAAAGCTTTACGCCAGGTACGCCCGGCCACCATAACAAGCCGGTACGGAATTACAGAAAGCAAAAAAGCCGAATTGGATGCTTTGAGCCTGCAGGTAATTGATGCCCAGTATGATGTTAACAAATTCCAGTCGATTGTAACCTCGCTGACAGATAAAGTGAACAATTTCCAGGGATTTTTGGCTACAGCCGAGAATACCCGTACGCAGGCTTATAACAATAAGATACTGATGGATCAACTGCTGCAAAATGCCATTGACCTGAAAAATAATTCAAATATTGCTTTTAACGAGATCGTTGTTGCAGATTCTAAAACAAAGGACCTCAGCACGAATATTAAAATGGTAATTGACAAACTGATCTATTCAGTTGATGTGCTTAATAAACTGTCGGCTATTGTTACCCGAAAAAAAGCCCTTAACCCGCTGATCTCGGACGAACTGATAAGTGTATTGGCTACCGCCGGCAGCGATGCCAACAATGCTATCGCTTTAACCCTCATAGCACTTAAATCCACTTTTGCCGCGCAAGCTTCCAATACAGAGTCAGAAGCTGCAATTGAACTGGCTTATACACAATCAGACGACTTGTATGAGTGTCTTATCGGCGCACCGGATGATGATAATAATACCGGTAAAAAAGAGACCTCGTTAGACTGCCTGTTGCATGATGCCTATACTAATGCCAAAGAAAACTACCACCGAATGGAGAAAGCTTTGGCGATGAGTACCAAGCAGCTCAACGATGCAAAATCTGATTTGAACAAGGCTCAAATAAAACTGAAATCGCTTCAGTCTGGTTTAGCCGCTGCAAATGCCGCAGCGCTTGCATCATAATAGCAAATAGGATGGTATTGACTGTATCTGATGATTAAATTTCATACCGATGGAAAAAGTATTCAGGAATTTTTGTCGCAAATTTTACCTTAAAACAGGTGGTTATATCCCAACCAGGGCATTAAATCAGCATGTTTATCCTGGTGATTTTTTCCAGGTCAGGAATGGTGAGATCGTCGTTCTTGGCAATATTTTCAGGAATGGTGTGATTGATCAGTCTGACTGCCGCTTTGGGTATGGGAGTAAATTAAATGCATCACTCTGGAGCTTCGGGGATGGGGTGTCAAAACCATATTCGGGGAGAGGAAGCGGTCATGGTCCTATCAGCGGGGATTTTGAGTACAGCAAGCAAATATTGGCCTTTTCGGGCTATGGAAGCTTCCTTTTCAAAGGGCATGATCCGGAATCAGTAAAGATCATGAATTGGAACGAATTACAGCAGGCACTGATCATCAGGTTGACACAGGTCTGCTATTCGTTTCGTGAGCTTTACGTGGTTAATGAAATTGCTACCACATCAGACTGGACACTGGTGGTTGCCGGGTCAGATAGTGCCGAACTTGAGATAGCTACCGATGCCGAGAACTTTGGTCTGACTGAAATTTTCGGTCATCATTCGTCAAAAACCATACAGTCAAAAGATATCGAATTCTATCATCATGAATCCGGCCGTAAACCATGCTTTTTTAAGGCAAAAAAACTGGTTGTACAAGATGAGAAACTGGAAGCCTTTATCAGTGAGTTTCTTGCTCAACGGGAGAACCAGGACGAATGGGCGAGTGATTTTTTTAAGTATGATTTTAATCACGGATCGGTTAATGAGGTTCAGGCGCCTCCGGATACCCAGGCCAGCATACTGGATATGTTACAGGCCAATCAGCTTAACCCTAATACGGCGTTGCTTTATTTCAGATGGGCCGATGCCAACCTGGACGATGTAGAAAAACTATTCCTGAATTATGGAAACTAGTCTCAACATACAGGTATTGCAGCAGGAAATGGATTGGTTGCAAAGCGTTATCGACCAGGTGATAAAAAGCTACCTGTTGCAGGAGGGGCACGAAAACTATTGGGGAGATATTCCAGTACCTGATTTGACGGAAATAGATTGTCCGTATGCGGCCAAAATCAGGGATTGGGACCTGGATATTTACGCTCGCCTGGCCCTGGTATTGGCTCTTGCTCCGCATGTCAGACCTGAAGTACTCGATATTTTTTTCGGAAAAAACCAGATATATGACCGTGGCTTTACTGAGTTCGGCGGCGTGATAGATAAAGGCCATAGTGGATTTTTACCAACAGGACAAACCTTTTGTTTCCTGGTAACTGCCACCGAACCCGAACTGAAGCGGCAGGCGTTGGACGTGCTGGGAAGAGATAGTGTTTTGATAAGAGAGCAAGTGCTTGAGTTGGGACAGCCCGAACCGTATTTGCCCCGGATAAACGGCATCCTTTGCATAAACGATTGGTGGGTACATTACTTTATAACAGGGCTGCATCCTGAGATAGAGAATAGCGCTACTTTCCCTGCGCAGAAGATCAGTACTAATATGGAATGGGAAGATGTGGTTTTGAATGATATTGTAATGGAACAGGTTGGCGAAATAAATACCTGGCTGGAGCATGGTGAAATGCTGATGAAGGAGTGGGGGCTATACAAAAAGATAAAGCCGGGTTACCGGTCGCTTTTTTATGGTCCGCCCGGGACAGGTAAAACGCTTACTGCTTCTTTGTTAGGGAAAACATCGGGGCGCGATGTGTATAAGGTTGATCTGTCCATGATCGTATCAAAATATATAGGTGAAACAGAGAAGAACCTGGCAAAACTATTTGATACCGCGCAACATAAAAACTGGATACTTTTTTTTGATGAAGCTGATGCATTGTTCGGCAAACGTACATCAACCAATTCGTCAAACGATAGGTACGCTAATGAGCAAACCGCTTACCTGTTGCAGCGTGTAGAAGATTTTCCGGGGATCGTGATCCTATCTTCAAACCTTCGGGGCAACATGGATGACGCTTTTACCCGCAGGTTTCAATCCATTATTCATTTCCCGATGCCATCTGCCGAAGAACGCTATCAGCTTTGGAAGAATGCCTTCTCCGGAACCTGCACTTTGCATCCCGATATCGATCTGTATCAATTGGCTGAAGAATACGAGCTGGCCGGAGGATCTATCATCAATGTTTTGAGGTTCTGCGCCTTGTCTGTAGTAAAAAGAGGTGATACTATTGTAACCAAAGATGAATTGCTGACAGGCTTGAGGAGAGAGTTTAAAAAGGAGAATAAGACTTTGAGCATTACAAACTGATGTAAATATTGAAAGAATATGCATACGTCCGCTAATATCGCTCCTCAAAGTAGCTATCAATCTGTGGCTGATAGTTTATCTGGATTGAATAAGGATAACAGAGGGGCATATCTGCAAGACAACCGATCTTCATCGGTTGCGCAAAGAAAGCGAGTGAAGGATATGGGGAACTTAAAGACTGTTAAATCGACAAGGAATAATCCTGATTTACCTTTTCAATTAAAAACCGAGATTAATAATGTAGGTCAGCAATATAATTATAATGGTGAAACAGTTACGGTCGGAAAAACAATGGAAGCATGGTTAGATCCAAATGATCTGGTACAAGGGCAGGAGGCGGGCATTAATAAATCACAAGATGGTCTGATGGACGCGATCCGGGGTAAATATAAGATCGATGGAGGAGACGTGGTAAAAGGTCATTTATTGAATGATAATTTGGGTGGAAAAGCATTAGGAAAGAATCTTTACCCCATTACGAGAGCAGCCAACAAAGATCATCTCACTCATGTCGAAAATTTTGCAAAAAAATTTGTTTGGGCAGAAGATAAGCCGATTTATTATAGTGTTGAAGTTGTAGGCAAACCCGATCTGAGTGAGTCGAAAGCGAGTTTTGTGACAGGAATTTTCGAATGGGATGGTAAAACACCGGACGCGACAGGTATAGGTAAGGGTATAGAAAAAACCAGAGTTGAATCAGATTTTGGGAGCCCCCGGTTGTATGGTCAGGCTTTTGATCCGGACAAGCCCGGCGTCGAGGCAGGTAGAGAGAGCAATCAAAAAAAGCCAAAAACGTTCAAAGCACCTTACAACCGGGTAGGTGATCTGCCTGAAGATCAATTGAAACAACGGAACGAAGACAAATGAAATTAAACAATGAAGCTGCAATAATTTATGAGAGCTTATAATAATAAAACTCCCGAAAAAGAAAACCAGGCTGTTGCATCCGGGCATCAATCCGGCAACAAAAGTACTTATCAATTGGCAGATAACCGCCCTTCATCAGTGACACAAAAGAAGCAGGTGGAGGCAATGGCCAAGAGCGCTCCTATACAAGAGAAAGGCAATAATACAGGGTTGCCTGATCAGTTAAAATCCGGCATCGAGAACCTTTCAGGCCATGCAATGGATGATGTAAAAGTTCACTACAATTCCGATAAGCCTGCACAATTGAATGCTCATGCTTATGCACAGGGAACAAACATACATGTCGCCCCCGGCCAGGAAAAGCACTTGCCGCACGAAGCGTGGCATGTGGTACAGCAAAAAGAAGGTAGGGTACAACCCACCACTCAAATGAAAGAGAAGGTGAATATCAATGATGATATAGGGCTGGAAAAGGAGGCGGATATGATGGGCGCAAAAGCGATGCAATTAAAAAATAATCAGTCTGCACCATCATCCGAAGGTCTTAAAAATGCAGGTAGCTTGCGTACAGGAGCTAATCTGCCCTATCAAAGAATGAAATGGTCAAGAGGGCCTCTTGATGGTAAGGAGACAAATGTTGATTGGAAAACAATTACATTAGGAGGAGACCAGGTAGGTGTCGGAATGGAAGCATTCCCACTTGGCCCGGAACATTTGCAGGGCGGCCCACCGAAGTCGGGTGTGCAAAGTAAACTGATGAATATGCTGCCTACCGATCCAAGTTTATCTAATCCGGATAAATATATCAGGGGACACTTACTAAATGATAACCTTGGCGGACCGGGTGATTCCGAAAACTTATTTCCAATTACAGGAAATGCCAATAAAGAGCACGAAAGGGTAATTGAAAGCAAAGTAAAAAGATGGGTAAATGATGATAAACAGTGGGTTAAATATACTGTAGATGTCACTCCGGGTACAGTTGACCTACCTAAGGGAGTCGTGAATTCCAGGTTTGTATGTGCTGCACACATATGGGACCCTCATTCTAACACTTTTGGCAATTCTATTGCTGCAAATATAACGTCACAATATAAACAGGAACATAAAACCGATGAGACGAATGCAGCAGACAAGGGTCAGCGGGCAGCAGTTGGTTCGCAAGCAGCATTTTACACACCAGAACTTTCCAAGAGCAAAAAAACAAAACAAGCTTTTGATGAAGAAACCTTTGAACATATTGGTTTTCTGTTTGGAAATCCTGATACTGCAAAACTCCTTAAAAAACTGCTTATGGAGTACGAGGGCATAGGGCAGGGAACTATAGCCCAGCTACAGCATATAGCAACTTTCAGTAATTTATCTGATGCCGATAAAAACGTACTTACGGCAATGAGCAGGGTGATAAATGCTGTTGGTGGCAATGACGAGTTGAAGGCGATCATCGGCGATGTTTACGATGAAGAATTTTAAAATACTTGCAAGATATGTACTCAAGTAAAAAAAATGCTGACCGTATCGGAAGCGAGAATAGCTATCCGGTTCAAAATAAGATAGGTGATCATTCCGGTCGTTATCTTGAGGATAAAAGGCCCGATACTATTACTCAGATGAAGCAACTGGAATCCGCAAGTGCAGTTGTGCAACTTGGGAAAAAAGACGGGAAAATGCGTGCAGGAATGCCTAAGAAATCCAAACCCGGTTCAGCGGAAAAACAGCAATCGAAAGCACAACGGGCATTTAATGCTATTCGATCTTACAGATCTGATTTTTGCCTGGAGAACAATGTAACAGTTCAGCATGTAACACAATATTTAAGTGAGGGCCATCAACTTCATGGTCACGCAAGTGCGAATAGTAACAGTAATGAAAATTCTGCTACCACGCATGACGCGGATGCATTTGTTGGTTGGTTTCGTGGCAAATATGGTTGATGAAAATTATTCCTTTTTTGAATTTTTAGTCTCTAATAAAACCTAAATCCATATTTCTCAAGTTAGAAGCATGATCTGAAGTTGAGTTTTTCTGAAAGTTTACTCTGTGCTAGATGAAAATCAACTATTATTGTTGGTTCATTCATTAAATGCCTTGAAATATAGGTGTTAAAAACCTAGGGGGAATGGGGTTGGAGAGATTGCCTTTTTTATATTTCAAAAAAACTAACAAAACTGGTCAAAACCTATTCAAAGGTGCTTTTCTAGCCGCCTTTTTATTGCTTGCAGTTACAGCGCATGCCCAGATCGAAATGGTAATGAATGACCAGGCCGATCAGCATATTTTTACTTACGGCGAAATACAATGCCTGGAGGATCCCAAAGGAACGCTTCAATTTGACCAGGTTTCATCCGGGACGGGTTCTGCACAATTCAAAGACAGCTGGTCAAGCACTCCGCAGAATTATGATATCGGTTCAGTATACTGGTACAGGATCAGGATAAAACACCCTTCATCAACCCAAAAGAAATGGATATTAGAATTTTTCGATCAAACGATAGATGATGTTACAGCCTATATTCCAACAGCAAACGGCGCTTATCAAAGCAAGCATTTTGGAGCGCTGCATAAATTTGTCGACCGCACGTATCACCATAAAAACTTTGAGCTCAACCTCGATATTTATCCGGATAAAGAACTGACTTATTATTTCAGGGTAAAATCGCACCAAACTGCCGATATCATTATTGTGCTGCGTTCTGTAGGCTGGTTTATTCAATATGCCCTTGACGAATACCTGTTGTTCGGCGTGTTTTATGGCATGATACTGGTTTTCTCTTTTTACAACCTGTTGATGTTCCTGGCGATAAGGCAGCGGCAATACCTCTATTATATTTTTTATAACCTGAGTGTTGCATTTTATGAGCTTTGTAACGATGGCGTGGGCTATGAATACCTCTGGCCCAATTCGCCTGTATGGAATCAGTATGCCTATGGTTTTGCGCTTTGTTGTGTGAGCGTTTTTGCGTTAATGTTTACGGATAAGCTGCTATTTGTAAAAACCAACGCACCATGGTTACATAGGCTTATCCAGGCTGTTATCGGCATCAGGATCATATTTTTCTTTATTTGCTTTTTTATAGATAAACAATGGTTCAACTATAAATTCCTCGAAATTATACCGCTCTGTATAGCCTTTTTTACCGGTATTTATGTTTTCATAAGAGGATATAGGCCGGCCAGGTTCTTTGTGCTTGGCTATAGTTTCCTGTTTGTCGGCTTTATGATAAAGCTGTTAAGTGCATTCGGACAGATCGACGTAGGCACAGTCGGCTATTACAGCCTGAGTATCTGCTTTATACTTGAGATGATATTTTTCGCTTTTGCTTTGAGTGACCAGGTACGTGTCTTAAAAAAATCGAAGGAAAATGCTCAGCGCGAGATGATCAGGCAATTGAGGGAGAAGGAAAAGCTTAAAGAATCAATCAATGTTCGCCTGGAAAAGGAGGTGCGGGAAAGGACAGCCGAAGTAATTGATAAAGCGCGAATCATTGAGCAGCAGAATGAAGATCTTAACCACGCCAATGAGATTTTGCAGCGACAGGCTCAGGAGATTATGCGAATGAACGAGTTGCTTGAGATCGACAATAAAGTGCTCCAGCATGATGTTGAGAAGGTAAGCCGTGATAGGATCATGTCGACAGAAGTCGACTTCGAAGAATTCAGCAAAATTTATCCCGATGCAGACAGCTGCTACCGCTTACTGGCTGAATTGAAATGGAAGCAGGGATACAAATGTCACAAATGTGGCAATGATCATTCATTTAGCGGCCGGACCCCATACAGCCGCAAGTGTACCAAATGCAGTCATGAGGAATCGGTAACTGCATTTACTCTTTTGCACAACATACGAATCCCTATAACCAAGGGCTTTTACCTGATCTTCCTGGTTTACTCCAGTAATGGGAAAATATCATCACACAAGCTTGCCGAAATACTGGCCATACGCCAAAGCACTTGCTGGCAATACAGTAATCGTATTAAAAAATTATTGGCAGGCCGACCCAGAAAGAATAAGTCTGAAAACGGCGAAGGGTGGAGCAAATTGCTTCTCGAGGACGTCCATGTTCAGTGAAATGTGTTCGCACACACCTGGTATTCACTAATCAGGGAACTTTTTAAAGTTTTTTTCTTCCCGGTGTTTTTCCGTATCAATCACTCTTTTATTTTCATGCTTGTAGCCTGCTATTTTAACTAATAATCAACGATTTAGATGGATCGATCGGTCGGTATTAAAGCGTATCAAATATTATATAACTGTCTATATATCAAATATTTGCAAAGAAAAAATTACAAACGGTTTTCGTTTTTTTGAAATTATTCGCTGTAACTTTAGCACATCTTAATAAAATGCCATCGGCATTTAACCAATTTTTAAACTTTTAATCAGAAGCATGAAAAGAAAACTTACTTTAATTGTGGTCATGCTGTTAACCGGATGTGCGTTCGCCTTTGCACAAACGACGGTTAGCGGAACCGTTAAAGATGACCAGGGAGCAACCCTGCCTGGCGTAACCATTACGGTAAAAGGTACAACCAATGCGGCCACTACCGATGTGAACGGGAAATATTCGATAAGCGTTCCGGGAAATGGAACACTTGTATTCTCATTCATCGGCCTCAATAGCCAGGAAATATCGGTCAATAGCCGGTCGGTGATAGATGTATCTATGACATCTGGAAATAAACAACTCAATGAAATTGTTGTAGTTGGTTATGGTACCCAGAAAAAATCGGATATCACATCAGCTATCGCTACGGTCAGCGTAAAAGACGTTTCGAGTCGGCCGATCGTGAGCCCGGAAGAGGCATTGATTGGCAAAGCACCTGGCGTACAGGTAAGCATTCCTTCCAGCGAACCTGGGCATGACCTATCAGTCCGCGTCCGTGGCGCCGGCTCAGTAAATGGCCTGGAACCATTGTATGTTGTTGACGGGGTATTGGCAAGCGACATTAAAACCCTTGATCCGAATTCAATCGAGTCGATCAGTATTTTGAAAGACGCATCATCTACAAGTATATACGGTGCTGCAGGTTCAACAAACGGTGTGGTGATGATCACCACCAAGCAAGGCACAAAAGGTAAATCGGCTATCGACGCTAACTTTTCTACAGGGGTACAGCAAATATCAAAAACAATACCTGTTTTAAATAACCAGCAGTGGCTTGCTTTGCAAACAGAAATTAATGGTACAGCTCCGACAATTCCATCTTATTACAATTTAAATGCCACCAATAACAACTGGCAGGACCTGGTTTATCACAACGCGATGCAGACCAATGCCAGTATCGGCGTATCCGGAGGCGGTGAAACAGGTACTTACTATTTTGGCCTTGGCTATTTAAACCAGGATGGTATCATGGTCGGATCAAATTTTGATCGTTATTCGACGAAATTCAGCATCAATCAATCAGCCAATAAGTGGCTTAAGATTGGCGGTAATATCAACTATAATCGCTCAAACCAGCGCACAGTTCCTCAAAATGCTTCAGCAGCACATGGCGGCGCCGTTATAGCTGCTTTAGTAACACCGGAGTATGTTCCTGTTTTTATGCCTGCCGGAAGCCCTAACCCGGGTGTTTACGGTTATAGCACGTTTTATTCAGGAGATAACCCGCTATCTGATATCTACAATAATAAGAACAACACCATTGCAAACAATTTGCTGGGTAACACCTATGCCGAGATTAAATTGCCTTTTGGTATAGTATACCGCAGCCAGCTTAATTTAACAATGGAAAACTCTAATTATGAGTATTTCCTTGACCCGTATAGCAGCTTAAACGGTATTCAAAAAAGTGGCTCCGCAAGTCAGAACTATAACGAAACGACTCGCTGGGCCTGGGATAATACCTTGACTTACGATAAAACAATTGGCTTACATAAAATAAATGTGGTGGTTGGTACATCGGCACTAGACGAAAAGATATTCTTCTCATCCCAAACCGGAACAGGTTTCGGCTCAAGTGCTATTCAAACGCTCAATGGCGCCACCAGTGTTTCTGCTCCGTATACGGCAAGAAATGAGTGGGCGACCAATTCTTATTTTGGCAGAGCGACCTATAGCTACAACGACAAATACTTGCTGACCGCAACCATTCGGACAGATGGTACTTCCCGTGTAGGGTTTAACAATAGATGGGGAACTTTCCCGGCATTTTCAGCGGGCTGGAAAGTATCAAACGAAGACTTCATGAAAGATGTAACCTGGATCCAGGATTTAAAAATTCGTGGCGGCTGGGGTAAAACAGGTAATTTCCCTCCTTATTCCTTGTTATACCCTTCTTATAGCCCTCTAAATCCCGTGGGTTATCCTTTTAATTCATCAAATGCCGCTACACCAGGTTATGCTCCATCGGCACAGATCGGGAATCCGGACTTGAAGTGGGAATCAGGAAACTCAACGAACTTTGGCTTTGATGCCGGATTTTTGAATAACAGGATCAGGATCACTGCGGATTATTACTACAAAAAGGTAACTGATCTGATACTTCCTCAAACATTACCCGGAACAACCGGCGGTAAAACTGTCGTAACCAATTTGCCGGGTAACGATATTAATAAAGGTTTCGAGTTTAATATAGACGGAACAATTGTGAGACAACATGATTTCACTTGGGATATGAGTCTGAATATGTCGTTCAACAACAATAAAATGACGGGACTGACAGCTGACCAGGTTTACCCAACAGCTAGTGTTTCCCTTGGCGGCGGCGGTGGCCCTTATCTGCAAATTATTAAAAACGGCTATAGCCTGGGCACGTTCTGGGGTTATAAGGCCTTGGGAGTTGACCCGCAAACAGGGAACGAGAAATTCAGTACTGATCCCACAAACTTAGGCACAGCGTTACCCAAATTTACTTATGGTATTGCTGAAAACTTCCGGTACAAAGCATTTAGTTTAGCTTTATTATTTGATGGTGTTTATGGCAACAAGGTTTATGACGTCACCCGCCAGGAAACCGACCAGTTGAACGGCGCTGCCAATGAAAGCACGGCGGTATTATCGCGCTGGCAGAAACCGGGCGATATTACCAGTGTACCCACTGCAATCAACAATGGAGGTACTAATTCGTCGTCGATCAATTTCCTGAATACTAATTCCACCTCTTATTATCTCGAAAGCGGCTCTTTCTTCAGACTACGCAATGCCACATTGGGTTATAATATTAATCCTGACTTCTTAAAAACTATTGGCATACAAAAGGCCAGGCTGTTTGTAACCGGTCAGAATTTATTTATGATAACCAAATACAAAGGTTACACTCCTGATGTGAATTCATATGGCAATGGTACCAACAATAAGCCTGCAAACTCGCAAGACGGCGGAGCTACTTTATTATCGCTAGGCATAGACGACGGCGCTTACCCTGCGGCAAGGATCTATACAGTAGGTATAAATGTTCAGTTTTAATCAACATAAAAAATATTGAAATGCGAATTACGAAAATATATTTAGTCTGTGCTGGAGTGATGGCGTTGGGGCTATCAGCATGTAAAAAGAGCTTTATAGATAAAGTTCCACAGTCCAGCTTAACCACGGGAAACTTTTTTAAAACAGCAAATGATGCTGAAACCAGTTTAGTAGGTGCTTATGCAACAATGAGAAATGGTTTTTACCAATACAATAACCTGCTTTTTACGGATGGACGCTCGGATAATTGTTATGTGAACGGAGATGACAATGCGGGCGAGTGGCCGTTGGAAAACTTTACGTATGCACCTTCGAATAACAAAGTTGGTGGCGAATGGTCCGATTTGTACAATATGATCGCCTCTGCCAATACAGTATTGGACAATGTGCCTAATATAACTGACCCGGCATTAACAACTACCCGTAAAAACCAGATATTGGCTGAAGCTCGTTTTTTAAGAGCTATGCATTATTATTGGTTAGTTACTGAGTGGGGCCCAACTCCTTTGGTATTGTCTACCAATTACAATGGTAATTACACCCCTAAACGCGCCTCGGTTGCCGAGGTGTATGCTCAAATTATAGCCGATCTCCAATTTGCCGATACTAACTTGCCTTTAACACCTGCCAATGGCCAGGTAGGGCGGGCTACGCAAGGTGCTGCGGACGGCATGTTGGCAAAAGTCTATGCTCAGATGGGTGATTATACTAATTGTTTGACCTATTGCAACAAGGTGATTAATGGCGGACAATATTCCTTGGTACCCAGCTATGCAAACCTGTGGGGGGTGGCTAATAAAAATAACGTCGAGTCTATATTCGAAATTCAGTCTACACAAACTGGTACATACTATAATTATGGAGCTGAGCTGTGGGATTATGTACCTGCAGACAATTACCCAAAAAGGAATATTGGTTCTTATGACTTGATACAGGCCTTCGCAGCTGAAAGCGATACTGCAACTTCCGTACGATATCACACTACTTTTAGCTGGAACGTTGCAAATGCTGCATTTAATATGCCGTTAAATGCATGGGATCCAGCCAAACCAATACCATTTGTAAATAAACAACCCGATCCAGGGGGCTTCGACAGCCCGGATGATATCGAGCTTATCCGTTATGCTGATATTATTTTGCTTGCTGCCGAAGCAAATAATCAACTGGGTAACGCTGCCGTGGCTACAACCCAGTTAAATCTAATAAGGACACGCGCAGGTGTTGCTAATACTACAGCCACAACCAAAACCGATCTGGCATTGGCTATATTAAACGAAAGACGCTTAGAACTGGTAAATGAGGGCACAAGGTGGCATGATCTGTTACGTGCGAACGCTAATGGTACAATCAACATCATAACCTTAATGAACAACCAGCACGATTCTAACGGCAATTTGTTGAAATACGGACCTAACGGTGCAGGCGTTGATGAACACCTGCTGATATTCCCTATGCCGACTAACGAATTACAGCTAAACCCGAATCTTACCCAAAATCCGGGCTATTGATTAATAATTGGTTTTTGATTAAGCCGCTCTCGTTAGGGGGCGGCTTTTAATTGTTTACAAAATCTATCTACGAAAAATGTATAATCGAAAATATCTCTTAACCAGCCTGTTCTTTATTCTGTGTTTGGGGGCGTACACGGCAAACGGTCAGCAACACTTGACTAAAAACGAAAAACCACAGCTTTGGCTTACAGATCCGGACCATGGGATACTTTTTAAACAGCAAACGGTACAAACTGCTGTCGAAAAGGGCAATCTTCCCGAAATAACAATTAATCCGGCAAAAAAGTACCAGCAGATGGACGGGTTTGGTTTTGCTTTGACCGGTGGCAGTGCAATGCTGATCAACAAAATGAGCCCGGATAAACAAACTACCCTGTTACGCGAGTTATTTGGCTTAGGCAAGGGCGACATAGGCACAAGTTATTTACGGATAAGTATCGGTGCATCTGATTTGGACGACCATGTTTTTTCATATGATGACCTGCCGGCAGGAGAAAAAGACCCGGAACTGAAAAAATTCAGTTTAGCTGAAGATCGCAAGGCGTTAATACCCGTTCTCAAAAAGATACTGGCAATTAATCCTAAGATCAAAATACTCGGATCACCATGGAGCCCGCCTGCTTGGATGAAAACAAACGACAGCACAGGAGGCGGACACCTGAAGCCGGAATATTATCATACCTATTCTCAGTACTTCATAAAGTACATTAAAGGTATGGCTGCCAACGGTATTCATATTGATGCCATCACTATTCAAAATGAACCTTTGAATGCCAATAACAATCCAAGTATGATAATGGAAGCATCTGAACAGGCCAATTTCATTAAAAATAACTTGGGCCCCGATTTTAAAGCAGCCAAGGTAAAAACTAAAATTATCCTTTACGATCATAATGCCGACCGGCCTGATTATCCGCTAAGCATCCTTAATGATCCAAAGGCTGCTGCCTATGTGGATGGATCAGCATTCCATCTGTATGGTGGCAAGATCGAAGCGCTTACTCCGGTACATAATGCCCATCCCAATAAGAACCTGTACTTCACCGAAGAATGGGTAGGGCAGCCAGGTAACCTGAAAAAGGATATGCAGTTTCACATCAGGGACATCATTATCGGTGCTACGCGCAACTGGTGCCGGAATGTTATAGAATGGAACCTTGCTGCCGATCCGCATCAAAATCCGCATACCCCGGGAGGATGTTCCGAATGCCTGGGTGCAGTTACCCTTGATGGCGACCAGGTAAGCCGTAACCCGGCCTATTATATTGTTGCTCATGCAGCAAAATTTGTGCGACCGGGATCACATCGTATCGCGTCAAATTATCTCGATGATCTGCCTAATGTGGCCTTTTCAACGCCAGCCGGAAAAACGGTGCTTATTGTATACAACGATTCATCAGCGCAGAAAAAATTCATGATCAAATCTGGCAATAGATCATTCCAGGGCTCTCTGAATCCGGGAGCGACGGGGACTTATGTGTTTTAATATCAATTCTCAATAATAACGTAAAAAGGGATGGTTTTAAAGCTATCCCTTTTGTGTTTTATATTTAAGTGTTCACGCTCACAACGCCGTGAGCGCTCGTGAACACTTGTAATTTATACTTCTTACGATGGAAAAGTTTCGCTAACAGCTTTTATAAGGAAGGCATCAATTAAGTGCTGGTCTTATAGATACTACATACAAATTTGATATATAGTACATATCTATAAAGTAAGTCTGCAATGGGCTCCCTTGTTAAGGATCGAAAAAAATCATAGCTTTAGAACTATAATTTTAAAGCCTATAAATTTTCCTAAACCGATATTTTACCATGACTACCCAAAGCTTGCAAAAAATACTTATCCTGGGCCTGACATTATTTTTGATGAACTGCAGTCATAAAAAGGGGAATCAAAATCCTATTCACGGCGCCAAAGCTCTTTCAAATAAGTCCAACAGCAACGCAGTAAAAATTTCGGCTAAATCCTGGTTTGATTCGATAATGGTAACCTACAACCATACGACCAGTAACGCATTAGTCAGAAGTGCTATTAAGGATACTTCCATAAAAGAAGAGTGGAATTTTGACCAGGTTGTAAAAACCGACACAGCCAATTATTTTGTGTACCAGGTTGGCCATGATGTGTCCGACAGTGATGGCTCAAGATTTATTACTGATTGCTCTGTTTATGTGGATACGGTTAAAAGAAAGCTATACGAGTATCAGCCGGATGGAAAGCTGCTGGTATGGGATACAGCTAATCACTAATAATAATCTAAACCAGGCATGACACACTTGCATACAGTTTATGAATTCGGCAGCATGTCGGAAAAGCTAAGCGTCTTTGCTGCTCCTTTACTTTTGTTGCTACCAGCTTTGGGCGGTTTGGGATTATACTTATACGCAAAGCGTTATATAGACCCCGACGAACCAGCGCCGGGAATAGGTAACGACGATGGATTGCAATTTAAACAAATGCGTACCGGAATGCTTATGATGGTAACTTGTGGTATCGCTACCCCCTTTGTGCTTTTTGCAACTGCGTCGTCATATATGCGAACTTATGCAAGTTATAGGGACCATGAATACCAGGTAATACAGGGCAGCATAAAAAATCTAAGGGATACCACAGCCAGAGGAGGTAATACTTATATTCTGTTCGCCGTAGATTCGGTGACTTTCAACATGTCTTCAAATGAAGAGGTTTACCAATTTATGGCGAATAAGAAGAGCTTTTATGAAGGTTTATTTATTCGCATCTCCTACATTCCCAACCAGAATAATGAGCATGTCGTACTTAAATTGGAAGCAGGACAATGAGTGTAGGTATGTTTAGTTAATGTTCTAAAATGTCTGTACATCAATACGTTGTAGTATAAAAAATGTAACCTTTCTCAATGTGCCACGTTTAACTAATCAATTAGATTATTAAAATATGATCAATATGCATCATGAAAAAGGTATCAGTGTTAAGGAATGAGTCAGAACGCATCCAATCCCAGATCAGGGCTTTACTCGTACAGCGATATAGTTACGACAACGGTTTAACAAAACAATTGAACATAATAGGCTCCGTTGGCCGGTTACAACAAAAGCTTTTTGCCCTTCGAATGGAAATAGTGGAACGGCAGTCAATCTCGGCTTGAGGTGATAGGTTGTTATCGCTTAAACCTTTATACCCGAAATGATAAGCTTTGGATACAAATTGCAACCTGCTGATTTTAATTGGTTTGCATTTGTATTGTGGCCGCCACTCCTACTTTATTTGGGTTCCAAGTAGTCCTGTAACTACCCGTAAATCAATAGTTGCGCCAAAGGCAAAGCGTGTCGCCCATTTTGCATCACTTTGGTAATTAAATTGATCCTGGGTTACTGATGTTGTACCATAGGCAAATCCAGAAGATGGATTATTATAGGTATTAATTTTCCCAGTGTGGAAACCTGCAAATAGACTCGCTCCCCTAAATAGTTCCCAGTTAAGACCATAAAAAATGTTTTGAAAGGTATTTTCATTAATACTTAATCCAACCGCTGGATAAATGCGTTCAAATAAACTATGATCAGCTGCCATGCTTCGCCCTTTTACTTTAAAAAGTGGCATATTATCTCTATCTACTAACCTTTTAATTCCTGCAAGCGGAGAGAAATAAATCGTTGCCATAACTGTCGTCATCATGCGATCACCAGCACCCGCTTTCTTCACTACCATAGCACCAGAAGTACTTGGGGAAGGTACAAGCGTATAAGTTGGGTTGTGCAATTGTGAGTTTATTAAGCCTACATTGATTGAAGCGTTGTAATAACCGGAAATGGTTAATGTATAATTGCCTATCGTGGTTTTAACAGAGCTTCCGCCTGTCGTGACCGTCTTGGAGACCTGGAAGCCAATATTTGCATTATCTGAAGGACTTAAGACAAAGATGTTTTCAGTGTAAGCCGGGGCTCCCACAGCGACTCCCGGCCCTCCCGGCGCAGGGGCCGCCGGCGCATTTTGAATAACGAATGCGCCGCTTATACCCCCAGAAGTCTGTATCACACCATAACTTTCATTAGCAACTAATGGGTGAATAACGTGTATCACATAACTAACCCATGGAACGCCAGGGGGCAGGCTTTGCGATACAAGATTACCGTCTTCATCAATAAATATGTGGACGAAATCGCTATTCATTGTACCAGCCACCTGTGGTGGTGCTACAGTATTTTTCGGAATTATAAAGCCATAAGATTTAGCTTGTAAAACATGGGAAGTAATATACGTGGTCGTATAATAATTTAAAGCTCCGGTGGTTTGCGAGTAACTATAGCCATACAAAAAAAAGGCTATAATAAATGTAAAAGTTTTTTTCATAACGAATCTAAGTTTAAGGTTTATTTGTAATAAAGATCTGTCTCGCCTCCTGGAGAGGCATTGTTAACAATATCGCAGTGTTGTCCATTATCAGTGACGACGTTATAGCTTGTCCACACGGGCGATGATTCACCTTTTGCAGTTTTAAGCTCTATTGCTGACATGACAGTCTTGTGAGTGTCCGGGTAGTCTGTAAATTGTGCAAATTGATAGCATTCAAGTGTTTCGCATGCCCACGTAAGTTCCTCTATACCTTGTAATGTGAGGTCTGTAGGAAGTCCGTTAAAAGAAGACGTATAGTCAAACCCGGATCCTGAATGACCAGTCATGCGAATTATTCCGCGCAATCGGTCACCTGGTTCGACTCGTACAAGAGGACTATGCAATGCTTTTCCGCTACCCGGCGCACCTACATACCAATTCGCCACCGCCCAATAATCACCACCGCCAGCCGGCGAAACACCCCATTGTAATACTGGCTGCAAAATGACGTTGTAGCCGGAATTTTCGATACCGTTAAACAAATAAATAAGCTGTCCATTTTTTGTTGCAGGAGGCGGAGGCACAATCCATTCGGTTTGAAAATAGGTTAAAGGGTCACCAGGCGTGCGGCTCCAGCCCGCAAAAATGATCCACTGATTTGAAATTGGAACGTTTTGTAGTCGCTTTTTTGCCAAAGCAGGCGATCTGCGCAGCGATTGTCTGCTTTTATTATGGACGGTATTGATTTTTCCTATCTCGTTTCTAACTTCCCTGGTTAGACTGTCGACTTTTAAAAGGACTTTTTTTCTCGCCTGCACTAAATAGCCTTGCTCTATCAGGTAAACACTGGAACGTGGTCTTGGGCCTCCTGGCGTAATAACCATCTCTTCTATTTTATTTATTTGTTTCGCGCTCATTGTTTTAAAACTAGCTTTTTGAGTTTATTGGTCATGTTTTGTCAATGCCGCTTTATATTCAAGTTTCTGCTTCAACGCATGAATGGTTTTGATATCAGCAACGGCTTTTAAATATCCCAGGATACTCGTCCAAAAAGCAGAACCCCCGCTTGCCAGCATGGCCAGTACGATGATACTGAACGGCTGGTTGTTGCCAAACGGAAGTTTGCCCGCCAGACTAACCAGCCAGGAGGTTAGCGCACAACTGGTAAGAGTTAAAAGGATATGAACGATCTTTTTACCCCGGTCGTCGGGTTCCGCAGGGTCTGTCTGCGCAGGCGGTACGGGTGGTGATTTATAAATTATGCTGGTGGCTAATGCCACTAAGCGTTCGGATGCCAGGCTGACACCCAGTGTGAGTGACGCGACAGCTGTGATTTGTTCGATAGGGCTCATAGTTTTTTTATTCAAATTTCTACATGCCAGAAAACATGGGATAGGGGTATATTACCCTATTTTGTAGGGTGTTTTTACCTTGATAAGTCAGTGTTTTTCACTTTGCTGAAAAGAGCGGTGTATTACAAACCGGCTTTTTCGCGAAACATAAAAATCGATAGGAACGGGAGCTCGCCATTCACGAATGGGTCCGCGAATAATAAAAAAAGGTCGTTTATAATGTAAAACGACCTTTTTAGAAAAATGAAAATGTGAAAATGCTGTCTTAACGCGACTTGAAAACCTGCGAGTTCACCGGCGATAAATTTCCCAGGGGTCCTTTAACTGGTGATTGTCAATGAGCCCCTATACCCACCAATCACACATTGCTTGCCGCAGCTTTAATTTTCTCCTCCTCCTCAGTCATCGGCTTATCAGTAGCGTTCGGTTGCCCTTTCCCTGTGGCTATCAGCTCGTACAGACTGTCTTGTATGTAAAAACTCCAGCCGCTAACACAGGCGTTATAACACTCGTAGTCGGGCACTAAGCCCTCGTGTTTAAAATGCAGCTGGGTTTTGCCGTCTTTTTCGGTTATCTCAAAAATTACGTTAGTATCTACCCACTCAGCTTTTTCGTTTTCGAACCCATCGGCCTTTGCTGTTTTATCAGCGTCATTAAATATGCCCGGTTTGAAATAATTTTCCAATACCAGCCATACCACTTTTTTGCCCGGAACTACTTCTGTCAACTTCATTTTTGTGCGATGGATATCCTCGAAATGATAATCGAAGATGTCGCCAACCTTACTTGTTCCGCCGGTTATCTCCTCAGACCACCAGGCCTGCGGATTAACAACGGCATTAAATACCTGTGATGGTATTTGTTCTACCACGATGGTAGTTGTGAAACTTTGATTTTCCATAGCTTATGTTTTTGATTACTGGTACTTCGTAGTCAAAGGTATCGTCTATTTTATATACTTTACGGTGGATAAATAGACATTCTGATGGGTTGATTTGGACATGCAAACAAATTAGTTTTGTAAAAAAGGATCATGAAGCACGCAACGATAATATACCCGGCACAACGCAGCGGCCACAGCACGCTGGCTTGTATAACCGCCGCCTTTGAGACATTTATGGCGGCGAACAGCTATCGCAGGAAGACCGGCAAAACCGATCTCTTTACCGTGGAGCTGGCAGGGACTGCCGGAGCCGAAGAAATGTACGGCGGTATGTTTACCATCAAGCCGCAGCGTAACATTACAGATATAGCTAAAACCGACCTGGTTATTATTCCGTCCTCCGATCCTTATCATGAGGGGACGGTGCCGGGAGATGATGAGCTGATTAATTGGATCACTAAACAATATAAAGCAGGTGCCGGTATTGCGAGCATTTGCTCCGGTGCTTTCCTGCTGGCAGCTTCGGGCCTGCTTGATGGGAAAAGCTGCTCGACCCACTGGGCGCATGCGGACCTTTTCAGGCAGAAATTCCCTAAAGTGAATTTGAGGGCTGATAAACTGATCACTGATGAGAACGGTATTTTCACCAATGGCGGCGCTTTTTCTTTCCTGAACCTGATGATCTACCTGGTAGAGAAATATTACGACCGCGAGACCGCCATCTTTTGCTCTAAAAGCTTGCAGATAGAAATGGACCGCAACAGCCAGTCGCCATTTACTATTTTCACAGGTCAGAAACTTCATGGTGATAAAATGGTGGAGGATGCACAAAAATATATTGAAGGTTCGCTGAACGAGCGGTTATCAGTTGAAGAGCTATCATCCAAGTTTGCCATCGGCAGGCGTAATTTCGACAGGCGGTTTATTAAAGCGACCGGAAATACCCCCCTGGAATATTCACAACGGGTGAAGATCGAATCGGCAAAAAAGGAACTGGAGGTGAGCCGCAAAACCATCAACGAGGTGATGTACGAAGTAGGTTACTCAGACTTGAAAGCCTTTCGGGAGCTGTTCCGGAAAATCACCGGCATGTCTCCGCTGGAATACCGGAGCAGGTATAATAAGGAGGCTGCGAAGTCATAATATCTTCGCCAGGAATAGGGGATTTGCAGCAGAATTGTTTTGTTAAGCAGCGGTTATAATTTTATCCAAAGTCTCGGAGTTCAAATTCACTTGCTCAGAGATATGTATTTCATTCATCTGCACTGGCACCAATTGATCGGCATTATTTTTACTGCGGTTGTCCGTTTCCACAATAAAACCATAGAGGGCCAGTATTGGGCTTAGCGCCCAAATGGCTAATATAAATGCATATAACTTGAGGAAATTAAGGCTGCGGTTGAATAAATTCTTCATAAAATATTATGTACAATTAAATACTGATCTATCTAAAAACTGACCAAAGGTAAAAATTAATTTCTAAACTACAAAATCTATGGTTTAAGTAGATATTAAATTAATATTTCTTTTCAATCATCATCAGACCGAAGAGGGTCAAATTACCAGGCAATAATTTTTCAAATGAATGCTAAAAATATTAGTATTTATGCTTAAGTTTGACATACAATTCAGAAAATGATTCATCAAAGCTACCTGGTAAGCGAGGCTAAGGCATGGCTTAAACGAAAGCATGGACCGGATGAGGTTGTAAAGATCATACCGGAATTAAAGGGCGATATGCCTGTAGTAATCTATTTGCTGTACACCGCATATGATCAACAGCCCGAATACCTTGGTCGCATACTATTTGACGCAAATGGTTATTGGATATATGACGACGACATCCTGAAGGTTGAGGAGCAGGAGCAGATCGCCAATTTTATAGTTCATCTCACAGAGAGCGCATGAAAAAGACAATCGAATACCGGCTGACTATAAGGGAGAAGCAAGTACTCAAAAGTAAAAAGGTTACCCAGAAAATGCTCCGGGACTATGCGCCTGATGAGATCGCAGCACTTTTGAGTGCATCACCCGAAAGAAGCCGGGAGCTGAGCGCACTTGCCGAATTTCAAAGTATCCCGTCACTGGGTATCAACTTTGCTGAAGAATTGATCAGCCAGGGATATTATTCGCTTGACGAACTCAGGGGAAAAAATGCTGTTGAGCTATTTAATGCCTTTGAACGCTATTGCGGCAGCCGGCCCGACCCATGTGTTGAAGACTGTTATCGCCTGCTTGTTCACTATATCCAAAACCGCGACGATACCAAACGCTGGTGGCATTTTACGGATGAGCGAAAGGCTTATCGGGAACAATATGGGATTCGGTAATTATTGACATGGGACCAGACTATGATTTTTTTAACAAATCATCTATAATACCAGCCATCTTCTTTTCAAAATCATCATCGTACCCAAGTGTAACGTTCACTATTTTTCCTTCCTTATCTATCAGGTAAAAGGTAGGAGCGGCAGTTATATGATATAATTTGGCTACATCACGGGCGTTTGGATACATTTGATTTTTTATGCGCTGGGCTTTTCTGAATTCGGTAACTAATTTCTTATTATCCCTATCGCTGATACTCAGAATGGTAAAGCCGCTGTTCTTATATTTTTCATCAAGCCGGTCCAGCGATGCTAATGAACTCATGCAATTGCCACAGCCAACAAAGAAAAAATCCAGCAATATAACTTTGCCTTTTAATTGGGCGAGAGATGTTTTTTTATCATCGGTATCATACAAGGTCCAACCAGGAGCCATTGTGCCCGGTGCTAATAAAGTAGTTTCCTCTCCGGGTTTTGCTTTTGATAGGTGAAAGCCTTCCGGGATAGTAAAATACGCTGCGTTGATATCATCCTGGTCGATCCTATAATTGAAATAGATGTATTCATTATAAAAGTTGGTGACCTCCTTCCCAAAATCAGCAGTTCTTGCTCTGATTAATTTATCAACAGGCAAGCCTGTTACTTTGTCGATAAGCAGGTGTATCCGTGTATACAGGTGATCTTTGTTGACAATAGTGTCCCTGGTATTAAAAATTAAGTGATAACAATTTATTGCGTTAACAATCGTATCGCTTGATTGCACAACTTTGGACGGATTATTCTTTAAAAAGTTTTTTAACCAGTTTAAATCACCAAATATTGACTGATTAAAGATATAGATTGGCTTTTCTCCAATTTTATAAGTGCTATCGGTAAGAGATAATGCAATTGAGCTTTTACCATCGTAAATGGTCGTTGCCGGAAGTTTCATGTCGCCATATTTAAGCTCGTACCTGAAATGATAGCCAACTTCTTTATCCTCAGTCGCTTTTAAAAAAACAAATTTTTCATTTTCCACTAAGGTGTCACCAAATGCCTCCTTCTGCTTATAAGTATATTGATAGCTAAAGTTTTTGTAGCCATAAAGCTGATCAATAGCGTTTTGAAGTATTGTAACTTGCGCATTTGTATTCAGGGCGATTAAAATAAACCCCAGGCAGGTAAATAGCTTGATTAATTTTTTATAGATCATGGCAGAAGGCTTCGGGTAAAATGTTATCACTAAATTAAACAGGATAATTGAATGCAGTTGTTAAATAACGTTAAAGCCGTAACCTGATTCATTATATGATTTTTGCTACCTAATAATTGATTTTAGCTTATAGGCGAGGATAGTCGTCAGGTAAGGGTAATTACCCATAAATTTACTCAGGTTAATTTACGCCCGATCAAAAAAATATTGATGAACACACTTGTATGCACCACCCCCGGCAATTTTGAATATCAATTTGGCGATAAGCCTGAATTACTAAAAGATACTGCCATCATTCAAATCAAACGCATCGGAATTTGTGGTACAGATTTGCATGCATTTAAGGGTACCCAGCCTTATTTTACATATCCCAGGATATTAGGACATGAATTATCAGGCGAGCTGGTAGCAGTAGATAACGCACCCGGGTTTACCATCGGCGAACGCGTAACTTTTATCCCGTATTTTAATTGCGGCGAATGCATTGCCTGTCGCAGCGGTAAGCCAAACTGTTGCGTAAACATCAAAGTTTGTGGGGTTCACATTGATGGCGGTATGGTTGAATATTTGCGCGTACCATCTTATTCCCTGGTACATGGAGAAGGATTGAGTTATGATGATCTTGCATTAATTGAACCGCTCGCTATTGGGTTGCATGGTGTTCGCCGGGCATCGGTAAAGCAAGATGAATATGTTTTGATAATGGGTGCCGGACCTATCGGTCTTGGAACAATGGAGTTTGCCCGAATCGCAGTCGGCAAAGTAATCGCACTGGACGTAAACGAAACGCGACTGGACTTTTGCCGGAGTCATTTAAATATTCCATATACAGTGAATCCGGCCAACGAGAATGCACTTGAAGCAGTTAAGTCGATCACTGGTGGCGATATGGCAAGCGTTGTAATTGATGCTACGGGCAATCTGAATGCTATTAATAACGGCATCAATTACCTGGCCCATGGCGGACGATATGTGCTGATCGGCTTGCAGAAGGAGGACTTTAGTTTTAGTCACCCTGAGTTTCACAAACGCGAATCAACCCTGATGAGTAGCCGCAATGCTACCCGCGATGATTTTGAATTTGTGATTGATTGCCTGAAGACCGGCAAAATACAAGCTAAAAACTACATCACGCATCGCGCCGGATTCGATCAGCTTAAAGACGAGTTCAGCAAATGGCTCGACCCGGCAAATGGCGTTATAAAAGCAATGGTCGAAGTGGGTTAGATCATCTTTAGAACTTGAAGTAACTACGCGCGTTGTTGTGGCAAATATCCTGTATGATTTTGCCCGTCCATTCCATATCAGCTGGCAGTTCACCATTTTCGATGTCCTCGGCAAACAGGTTGCACAACAGACGACGGAAATATTCATGCCGTGGATAAGACAAAAAACTCCGCGAATCGGTTAGCATACCTACCAGTTTACTTACCAGCCCCATACTTGAAAGCGTATTCAATTGCTTCGTCATGCCATCCTTTTGATCAAGGAACCACCAGGCAGAGCCAAACTGAATTTTACCTGCAACTGTTCCGTCATTAAAATTACCGGTCATAGCAGCAAATAACTCATTATCCCGTGGATTGAGGTTGTAAATAATGGTTTTGGCTAACTGATTTGTGCTATCCAGCTTGTTTAAAAAATGGGAGAGGGCCCGACCCTGTGAAAAGTCGCCTATGGAGTCATAGCCCGTATCCGGACCGATCTCTCTGTACGCCCGCGAATTATTATTGCGCAGCGCTCCCAGGTGATATTGCTGCGTCCAGTTTTTCTCGTGGTCCCATATCGCAAATTGGTATAGCAGTGCTGATTTGAATTTTAGTATCTCAACTGGCTGCAGTGATTGCCCTGTGCGGATCTTTTTGAAGATGGCAGCAACTTCTGCATCAGTATACTCTTCAGCATACATTTGCTCCAGCCCATGATCGGACACCGTGCAACCGTTTTCTGCGAAGTAATCATGACGTTTTTTCAGCGCAGCAAGGTAATCGTCATAATAGTTTATAGTGGTATCGCTTGCTTCTTCAAGTTTGGCGATGTATTCGTTTATCCCCTTTATATCATCGGCATTCATAGCCTTATCGGGCCTGAAAGCCGGGTAGACCTTCACACTCCATCCGCTTTGCTTTATTTTTTGGTGATGCTCCAAATTGTCAATTGGGTCATCAGTAGTGCAGATCACCTCAACATTCATCCTTTTGATAATATTCTGAACGCTGTATTCGGGAGTCTGCAATTTTTGGGTGCAGTCGTCATAGATCGTTTTAGCTGTCTTAGGTGACAGAATCTCATGCACACCAAAGTAGCGTTGTAATTCGAGGTGAGTCCAATGATATAGTGGGTTGCGGACTGTATACGGTACCGTAGCCGCCCAGCTTTCAAATTTCTCCCAATCACTTTTCTCGCCTGTAATGTATTGCTCATTAATACCATTTGCACGCATAGCACGCCATTTATAATGATCGCCTTTCAGCCAGATGTCGGTAAGATTCGCAAAATTGATATTGGCAGCTATCTGTGCCGGATCAAGGTGACAGTGGTAATCGATGATAGGCATACCAGCGGCATATTCATGATACAAACGTTCCGCTGTTTTACTTTGCAATAAGAAATTCTCATCTAAAAAAGGCTTCATATTTATAAGGCAGAAAATGATCTATGCACCAAATGTAACCCAACCGAAGCCTGTTAGCAACGATTGACCGATTATTATTTACTAAAACGTTTGCGGAAACGTTTTGCGAAACTGCCTGTGCAGAATTTAGCTATATGCCTGTAATTTGGAATTTACATAAATTTAATTAACTTGCTAAAAAAGAGATACTTATATAATTATGCGAAAAATCCTGTTTATAAGCTTTTACCTGCTTATTAGTTATTGCCCTGCATTTGCCCAAACTCAAACTTTTGATATTTCCGATAAACAACCGGCCCTGGTTGACGGACTGGAACTAGGATACATCATTAAATCGACCGAAGTAAAAACGGTAAGCAACAAAGGCGATTTTAGTCGTTATTCAGTCAACTTTTATGTGCGTAATACCAGCAATCAGGCCAAAATAATGCTGTATAAACAGGGGCTAAACTTATTAGGCAATTCATCAGATCAGCTGGCCCAATTTAATTGCCGTAACGCTACCGGTGCCCGTCTTACATCCAAAGAAGCTAATATAAACGCAGAACCCTGCAACGTACTGGCGCAGGTCGACAATAATTGCGATCCCAAAAAGACAAAACAAGAAAAACGTTTTGTACAAATAGGCTACTGGATAAAGCCGGGCCAAACCATCAGTACCAATGCCATATTGATTACGCCGCTAAATACCCTGCCCGATATGCAGGTCACTTACCTGGCAAGCCAGCTTACCCCTTTGGCATCGGCTACGGTAAGTGGACCTTCACAAGTAGATCAGGGAGCGCCAATCGCGCCTCCACCGGTTGGGCAGGGCTTTGTACACTTAAAAAACAATTTTAACAACACCTATCTGAACAACCAGGTTGGGCCGCCGCAAAGCACCAAAATTGATAATGGTTGGTGGAGCGCACAATGGCAGCTCATTCCAATTCCCAACTCACACATGGTGAATATTAGAAACCGGTGGAAAGGAACCTTCGTCAGCGTAGACCTGGGAGGATCAGTAACCCAAACAGGCGACATAAACGCCCGTAGTGCAATGTGGAACATGGAGGCAACAAACGATCAGGGGGTATATCGCTTCAGAAATCTTGCAAGTGGCGGATACCTGTGCATAGCATCGACCGGCGTGGTGATCCAAACTCCACGGCCCGATAATAACTTTTGCTCAGGCTGGCTGCTCGAGCAGTTTTGACGGACATTTTACCAGATAAAACCAAATCACACAATACAATTATCTCAATATGAAAAGGTGTTTTCTATTTCTGTTGATCCTATCAGCATTAAATGCGTCCGCCCAAAAGAAAGGGACATTTACTTACACCATGAATATAACCAGCGGGCAGGGTGGAACCGTTACAGCGAATGAGCCGCAGCCTTATACCAAATACACCGACTACAGCGCCTATTGGTTTGTGAAGCCGGATGGAAGTCGCTATTTGTTTATTAATGGTGGCCAAAACCTGGGGATTGTGATTCTGCGGAGTCATTCCGATGATACCACCATTACTTACCAGGATAAGTTTAGGGGCGACCAGCTTTTGCTGCAGGGCAAATACAATGGCGCAGGTTTCTCATGCTATCCGGATAATGATAAAGAGCCGGTTCATCTCCACTATAAAACTTTCACAGCGGGAGAGGTCGAACTTAGTTTCAGTGGTCCGGTCACTTTTGCCATCAGTACCAGCTCGCATCTCAAGGGCAATATTAACGGTACGATCCACTTATATCGGGATGCTGCGTACGAAAAATCGGCCGTGGCGCCGGGTTGCAATTGCGATCCCACTATTTACGCCTATTTGTACAATCCGGAAATTGGGCGGACACCATCGGCCTGCGAAAATGCTGCGCTATGGCGGGTATATAATGCACTTCACCCGGCGCTATATCCATTGCTTGCACTCAGCTATACAGGAAAGAGCATGGCCCCGGCAGGCAGCATACTTTACAGGCAAGACAAAAGCATGGTCGATGTGACAGAGCCGATTGAGACGATCAACCCATGCGACCCGGGAAACAAATCGCGCGATGTTGTCTCAGTTAACAGCCATACTCATTTGCTTCAGCAAAGTGATTATAAAATGGGGTTTATCCGTACGGTTAGTATCGACCAGTTTGGCGGTAAAAACTTCGACGCTAAGGATTATATGAAAAAAGTGGTTGTGGTTCAGGATTCTGTTATGAAATTGGTGAAGGCCAATCAAATGAGTTATACCGATGCCGCAAAATTACTTGATAAACGGGTTAAGGAAATGAAAGGCGCTCAAAATATGCCCGATATTAAGCAGGCGGAAGTTTATAATCACCTTGACGTATCAGCGGCGATCAATGTGCAGCATCTAAGTATAAGAATCGACAATGATTCCGAGATACAACATAACGTGCCAGGTGCGACCTTCGAGATATACAAGAAATCGGTGAAGAGCGGTGATCGCGTTTGGTCACCATTTAAAAGAATGGTATTTTTCGGTAAATTCAATGTCGTTAAGCAAGCCGACCATACCAGTACGATTGTTCCGGTGTATGATCCTGGCGCTAATAAACTCTCCATTTTTAATGCTGTAATTACCATTAGCGGTGGCCAGGACCTGGTTGAGCAGGCAACCGGCACCATCAATTTTAGTTCTGTACCGCAAATATTTGATTGACGTATTAGATCGACGGATTCCCGGTTTGTGATTTATTACAGCTTAAGGCTTTCGGACTAAAGAAATTTTTCGTTTATTTGCCAACCAAAAAAAATCACGACTCCGTAGCTCAGTTGGTAGAGCAACAGACTCTTAATCTGTGGGTCCTGAGTTCGAGCCTCAGCGGGGTCACTACAATAGCCTTTCTATGCAAATAGAAGGGCTTTTTTGTTACATATTGTGCGAATATTGTGCGAATAAACGATTTCCGGCTAAATACTTCTGAAAAATTAGGCTTGAATATTGGCGATTTCAAACCATTACAATAAAGTCATTTCAATCCCGGTGCAGCGTATTTGGCTATAAAATCGCTTTTACTTACTATCTGTAAGTAAAGCAAAGGTGTAGGGATTTGGGATCTTTTTTTGACCCAGTATAAAAATTCATGGCCAAAATCCAGAAAAACTGGAGCATCAGACTGTAGCCATCCGATATGTTTGTTTTTCCAATTAAACAGGCAATATTTTTTTTCTGAATTATAGAACTCATCCGCAGCTAACTCTAACTCTTCATCAAGAAGGCTGTAAATACGATATAATTTTCTGGGGTCACGACCATCATCTTTCAACATGAACCTAACTTGTTTAGCTAATCCATATACATCAACATAAAAGTTGTATTTGGCCAATAATGGAGATGCCGGATTTGGTGTGATTTCAGTGAACTCAAATTTGCCTTGAAAACGTTGAGCATTTACAACCCAAATGATTTTTTTGTAAAAAGCATTTCTACTGTTCAACTCCTGCAATGATAATGTAGAATTTTGAAATTCAATCGTTAGTCCATTTGGGGTGTGGACATCTGCGCGGTGAAACTCTCCTGTTTGCTCGTCTCGAAAAATTACCTCTCGCCAGGCTTTGGGAAACTCATTTTGCCATTCAAGATGCCATTCCGACATGGTTTCCCACCAACTGTCACAATCAATGTTTTGCTTGTGTGCCCAATGATGAATTTTTATTAGACCGCATTTAGAGATAAGTGTGTTGCCGCATCCAGGGCAAATTCCCTTCAAACCCGTGGCAGGCTCGCTTAAATGTCCATCAACGTTTGCATAACGTATCATAACATATAAAGGTAATCACAGGGGGGATAACAAAAAGGTCTTTAATTTGAATAATAAATGGCTTTTAAATGTATCAGTCTCTTTATTCATTATCTTGGACCAACTCAACTTGATCGATAGTAATAAGTTCCCGACCACTATATTCTAAATACAAATTGGTCGCTTCCAAAATATTTGCCATCAGCTCAGGTATGTCTGATCCGGTTGTTCCAATGACATTACAATCATCATCGTTAAAAGCACTAAAACCAGTTGTTGTTTTTTCTACAAAAAATTTCATCTTTTTGATAAAAAGAATATTTAAAAATGTGTGACAATATTAAAACATCAATTCATTAAGGATCGTTCGTAGAATTGCATAAAGATATCAACCAAGTCAGTATCAGTCAATTCATCATGATCGGGAATGTTCTGTAAATTGAAATTAACCCTTTTTACAGTCGTATCGGCTTTTAGAATATCATAAATGTATTTTACGTCTATGGTACTTGCCATAGATTCGAAGTTTTGTTGGTTGAAATTAGATTTAAAGATGCTTTGCTTTTTACCCCCCCAGCTCATTATTGTGGGTGTAAATATTCTAATGACGGCAATGGCATTTTGTGTTTTTTTATTTACAGCACGTTTTATTGTCTTATCTAATGTGTCGCCGTCGATTTTCCGCCACCAAATCAATATCCACCACATTTCGTTGTCCGGCAGTATTTTGAAAAAATTCGTTTGTTTAACACGATTTTGAAATTCTTGGACCAAAGATGTTTGGAATTGCAATTCCTCGGTTTTATTCATAACCCCTTTTTCTTTGTTTCCATCCTTTGACACTATATTACGAGCAATTTCCATTGCAAACTCTAAGTTCTTGGATTTTGGAACCTCTTTTAACAAAAGCGGTAACCGACTATTATTTGGTAGCTTATTTATGAGTTTTGAAATTAACCTCGCTGTTTCTGCAAACGTTGTAAATGCTGAAAATTGCCCTGGTTCAATTGGGTATTCGTCACTTTTTTTGATAAGTGTGGTAATCAGCGACTCACTTTGTTTTGCGGAAAGGTCTTCATGCCGAAATTGAAGTTTAAAAATAAATTCTGAAGCATCATATGTCTCAAATAAATGCGTTAATTGAATTTCGGCTTTATCAATAGTGTCGAATTCGAGAGTCCCAAGAAACTCGTCAAATAGTGTATCAGGAATTTCATCAGCCTGAACAACGAAAGTGAAATATCTATCAAAGTAACGACCAGAACAAATCCTTTTTTTCCGATACCAATCACCTGGGCCGTCCATTGAATAACCCCAATTTGACCAAGTCTGCTTAAATTGTGGAAAAAGATGTTGCCAAACCATTAAAACCGAATTCCTGTTTGATTCCGGCAGACTATTGATGTATTGTTTGATCTCATTTACAATACCGTCTTTATCCGGCTGTTTGCTCATCAGAGTTTTCGATTCCGAAGTATCTGTAAGAAATATTTGCGGATTATATCTGACAAAATCATACGCCGAAGGGAAAAACACTTTAAGCCCTTCTAATATTAATAAATCACCATTATTTACTTCACCACGTAACAAGGGCAATGAAAACGAAAGGACATTTGCATACCTAATTGCAAGTCTCGGATTATCGATATGTTTAAGGTAATAATCATTAAACACTTCATGGAAACAGGTTAGCTCATCATTATTTAATTGTACTTCGCATTTGGTCAAAGTAGTATTCAGTAAATCTAAAGTATATTTACGAAGTGAAGTTTTTGTGGCTTTCGGGATTTTAAGCGGCACTTGAACAATCTTTTCAAGAAATTTGTACCCAGTCTCAATATCGCCGTTACCATATATTGGCGCTAACGCCATCGCCACAACTTGTTCATCAAATGCTAAAACATAATTTGTTAAGGGAAAATCACCGACGAGTTTCACTAACTTGAGTATCATTTGAATTTCTTTGACATCCAAACGATCAATATCGTCAATGAAGACAACTATCCGTTTACCGGTATCTTTGATTATTTGGTCTGCCCGAAGCTTTAAATCTTCAATAGAAACCTTTTGTAACTTATCACCTGCATGGACAACCCCTTCTAAGGATATGCCAGCCCACTTACTGATGGTGCCAATTGCGTCCCCATAATCGCTAAGCACTTTCCCTAACTTCTCTTTACCTTTTTTTAATGACTTGTTAAGCGATGCTGCAATGCTCTTAAGGAAAAAGTTGATCAATTGTTCCTGGTCATTGAAATACCAGGGATTGAAGTTTACAATCACAATGTCTTCGTGTAGTTCAGTCTTAATGAAATTCATTAGAGACGTTTTACCTTCACCCCATTTCCCGTATATTCCCACTACGAGAGATTGTTCAAACACATTGGATGTGACAAGCCTCGCTATCTGTTTAGCAAAACCGTACCGTTGAAATCGATCATCCTCTCCTTTGATTTTTGGATGATCCGTATCAATAAATGAGTTTCCCTTTTTGTTATTCATTTCAAGTTAGCTGTCATAATTGAGGCAATGTATTTCATTTAAAAAATGATAAATTAGCACTATAAACCTAAACAATATGTCTGATACAAATAACCCTAAAGGGTCGGTGTGGCATCGGTGGGACCCACATATTCATATTCCTGGTACTATATTAAATGATCAATATAACGGACCCGATCCACTTGGTGATTTCATAAATCGTATAGACGAATCCGATCCGCCTATTCGGGTGTTGGGTGTTACTGAGTATTATTTGCTCGATTCATATGAAAAGATTGTAGCAGCAAAACATTTAGGAAAGTTAACTAAAGTTGAACTCATTTTCCCAAACATTGAATTAAGATTTGGTATAGGCACATCAAAAAACAAGGCAATTAATGCCCATTTACTCGTTTCTCCCGAAGACCCAAACCATGTCAAAGAAGTCAAACGGTTTTTGAGCGGGTTAACCCATAGTACCGGTCTTGAGACCTATAAATGTACCAGGGAAGATTTGATCAAATTAGGATATGACCATGATAAGAATATTTCTCACGAACATCTTGCATTAGCAACGGGAGTCAATCAATTCAAAATTGATCATAAACAGCTGCTTGACGCTTATAAAGCAAGTGTATGGGCAACCAACAATATTCTAATAGGAATCTCTGTCGCGACTCATGATGGAACTTCGGGTTTAAATAACGACGACTCTTTTTCTTCTGTAAGGCAGACCATAGAGAGGATGGCTCATATCATCTTTTCAAGTAGTGAAAAACAAAGAAAGTTTTGGTTAGGTGAAAGTGATAATACATCTAAAAAAGAAATTGAGTCAGTATTCGGGGCTTGTAAGCCGTGCATCCATGGATCAGATTCGCACAAAAATGAAGATGTTGGCAATCCGGATAGAAATCTTTTTACCTGGATAAAAGGGGATTTAACTTTCGAATCTCTAAGGCAAGCCTGCATTGAGCCAGGAGGCAGGGTGCTTGTTGGACCAAGCCCACCTAATAATCAAATAGGTTCAAACATCATTTCAAAGATTAATTTTTTAAATGCCGATTTTATTTATCCAACAGAGTTAGAGATCAACAATGGATTAGTGGCCGTTATAGGTGCAAGAGGCTCCGGTAAAACTGCACTCGCTGACATTATTGCGGCAGGAGGGCACGCGATCGCCGCACAAATAAGTAAAACATCGTTTATTAAGAGAGCCTTTGATCATCTAACCAATGCATTTGTCACCATCCATTGGGAAGCAGGTAATGCAACGACTCAGGAAGTGCAGAGAGCACTTTATTTAGATAGTGACAATTATCCCCGTGTACAATACTTGTCTCAGCAATTCGTGGACCAGCTCTGTTCATCGGAAGGAATGACCGATCAACTTCTTTCTGAGATCGAACGGGTTATATATCAAGCTCACGATGTTGATGAAATATTAAGCTCATCAAATTTTCAAGATTTGCTAACGCAGAAAGCTGCGGGACCACGAGCAACGAGGAGCGAATTTGAACAAGCAGTACAATCTTCATCCGAAGCAATAAGCAAAGAAAGAGCAAAACGTGCCGGAATTGTCGGCTTGGAGAAAATAAAGGGAGATTTAGAAAGAGAAATTAGCACTGATAAAACAGTAAGAGCTAAACTTATTTCATACACAAAAGATCAACGTTTGACCTACTTAGACCGATTGACTGAAGCCCTTGACCATGTCACTGGCAAATTAGAACAAGCACAAAATAGGCAAAGGTCTTTAAATGGACTTAAGCAGACTGTCAGTAATACGCGAACAAACACGTTTCCAACATTACATGCAAAAATAAAAGAAAATCACCCTTTTACCGGTTTTTCCGACACCGATTGGCAGGCCTTCCAAGTTGAATTCAAAGGACATGTTGACAGCATCCTTAATGATAAGATAGGGCAATCAAATATCGAGGTGGCTAATATAAAAGGGGTAAAATCGGTTGTTCCTGTGACCCAAGATAAAAATATATCGCTGATACCATCAAACGTTGAACTTAAATCACAAACATTTGAGTTATTGACTGAAGAAATTGTGCGAGTTAAGAGCCTTATAGGTGTTGATATTGAAAATGGAAAACAATATGCGCGACTATCTGAAAAAATTGTCAAGGCAGAAGGTGAGCTTCAAAAAATCAAAAATAACCTAATAGACGCAAATGGTGCCTCTGGCCGAATGTCTGCTTTAAATCAGAAAAGGGGAAACGATTACCAAACCGTTTTTCAAGCAATTTTGGATGAAGAAACTATACTTAAGGATATGTATTTGCCTCTAATGAATAACTTGGATTCGAAGGTAGGTACATTGAATAAACTTAAATTCGTTGTAAAACGCCAGGCAGATATAGAAACATGGGCATTACAGGGCGAAGATTTATTGGACCTCAGGAAAGCTGGGACCTTTAAAGGTCATGGAGCACTGTTAGAATATGCCATTACTGAATTAAAGCAACCGTGGGAAAATGGAAATGCTGCTGAAATTGCCGCTGCAATAGCAACTTTTCGAACTAATCATGAACAAGAGATTTTAGATCAATCACCCGTAGATCGCAATCAAACAGATGATTATATTCGGTGGGCAAATAAAATCGCAGGATGGCTTTATGGAACATCACACATCACAATAACTTATGGCATTGTTTATGACGGCGTGGATATTCAACAATTATCTCCTGGCACGAGGGGAATCATTTTATTGTTACTTTACCTGGCAATAGATAAAGATGATGATCGACCATTGATCATTGACCAACCAGAAGAAAATTTAGACCCAAAGTCGATTTTTGATGAACTCGTTCCATTGTTCACAAAAGTTAAATCACGCAGGCAAATCATAATTGTGACTCATAATGCCAACCTGGTGGTCAATACAGACGCCGAGCAAGTTATAATTGCAAAAGCAGGTACTCACTTGCCTGGTAAATTACCACCTATCGAATATTACAGTGGCGGTTTGGAGAATCCACTCATTCGAAAAGAGGTTTGCGAGATTCTTGAAGGGGGTGCGGAAGCTTTTAAAGAACGGGCTAAAAGGTTAAGGGTTTCCATTTGACGTGAATGATTAGGATAATTACATTTAATTAAAATGAATATAGAACGACGATTGGCGGAAGGTATTGCTGGCTGGCTACTATTCGAAGATCATTGTAATAAAACTGGTCTTTTTAGTGAAAAGTACTTGTCTTTTCCCATCGGCCAAATTCTTAGCTCTGTTTATGGCTCTAATGTGCATGCAGAATTTATTCACCCAATTATTAGCCAATTTTCGACAGGACCGGGAGCCAAACCAAAAGTTGACTTTGCTGTGTTGAACGACGCTAAAATTCCGACTCTCGCAATAGAAACGAAATGGATTGGTAAGGTCAGTCCGTCCATCGAAAGTATCCTTTGGGATTTAATACGCCTTGAGACGTTGTCAAGGCACTACAGTACATCATGCATTTTTATTTTAGGTGGTAGAAAGAAAAATTTGGAGACTTTTTTTAATACGGATGATTTCCGATTAAAGAATTCTGCTCACCCAAACCCGATATTATCTACCAATCACCTGGGGTTGAAAGGATTATCGACGCTATCGACTGATCCTACCGTTATTGAAATGTGGAGACCTCTGATGAAAAAGTGGCAAACATTACAGATGCCAAGCAAAATAGGAACCCAGCTTTTTAAACCTTTCCCAAAGGATTGCAAATCAGACCAATTTCAAATTTACTCCTGGCGGATATATTCGGCACCTAACAAAACCCTATTTAAACCGCAAAATACCAAATACTACTATTCATCATAACTACGGTGTCAAATATTGAAAGATTATAGTTTTGCAATTTAAAGATACGTTTTGAGCTACGAGTGGCAATGAATAATTTTCTCAGCTATTGTTTATGCTAAAATAATTAGCATAACTTTGTATACCAACTAAACTACGATGTTTGAATATGAGATTTCTACTATCGGAACCGCCGATTATATAATCAACCGCGAATTTGATTTAAAAATCGAGGCATATCCACATGGCAGGTATCGGCCAAAGGAAATGAATGAACAGGACCATTGGATCGATGTTGTTTATAGTTTATCTGAAACTGCCGGTGTTGCAGATTTTGATGAGATAGCAAGGTTCGGATTTTACATCATTCATTCTGATCAAAAATCTGATATGTGGACCTGGCCACTTATCAAAGGTGCGCTTAACTTCTACTGCCACATTAAGTTAGATATCGAAATTGGCACATTCATATTTGATGACGAGTTTCTAACTGAATTGGCGACCCAATCAGAAAAATAATGTGATATGGCGCGTGTTGTGAGGGAATATGAACCTGGTGAATTAAAGATCGCATTAGCGGGGTGGGTAATTCATGCAGGCTTCGAAAGTCCGGCGACCGATTACGAAGAAAACCGGATCAGCCTTGACGCTTATGTCAGCAATTATCCAAACGCAGTAATTTATATTAAGGTTACCGGAAATTGCATGCAATACTCTGGTATTGAGGAAGGCGATTTACTTATAGTAGATCGTAGTTTATCGCCACAAAGCGGTGACGTAATCATTGGCGTTTTAAATAATGAGCATATTCTTGCCTGTTATATAGAGGAAGGGATTAAACGGTACCTGGTACCCGATAATCCTTCTTATCGACCGTATTTAATCAATGAACTCGACACATTTACATTCGAGGGTGTTGTAGCACACACCTTGTTAAATCAAAGAAACCAAAATCATGTACGCACTCATCGATTGCAACAACTTCTACGTGTCATGCGAAAGGGTATTTCAGCCTGAGCTTCGTGGCAAAGCCGGGGTCGTTCTAAGCAACAATGATGGCTGTACAATTGCCCGAAGTGAGGAAGCGAAAGAGCTTGGTATCAAGATGGGCACACCATTTTTCTTAATTGAGCCTTTAGAGAAACAAGGCAAAATTTGGTGGCGTTCATCGAACTACTCACTCTATCAAGATATGATGCGGCGTATAACAGCAATAATTGGCGAATTTTGGCCGGAAATAGAGGTTTATAGCATAGACGAGAGCTTTTGCTCTTTGCATTTATTTAAGGGCTTTGACTTGTATGAAATGGCTATCCAACTTAGGGCAAAAGTAATTCAATATACCGGCGTACCGGTGTGCGTAGGAATTGGACCAACAAGAACACTCGCTAAGGCAGCTAACAGGGTTGCAAAGAAGTGGTTTAAGCAAGATGGCGTATTTTTTATCAACGACGAACTGAGTAGAATGTTCGCTTTAAAGAAATTGGAGATCGGTGATGTTTGGGGAATCGGACCACGTAACGCTGCGAAACTTATTAAAGTAAGCATTAATACAGCTTGGGATTTTGCGCAACTGAATAACTATGAGTATATCCATAAGCGGTTCACAATAACTGGCTTACGAACCTGGTATGAGTTGAACGGCAAAGCTGTATTAAAAATGGAATATGAGGCTGAAGATAAAAAGGGCATCAGTACCGGTCGTAGCTTTGGTCAAAAAACAGATGATTATAATATACTTGAAGATGCTTTGTCTGCTTTCGTACAAAATTCAGCACCAAAGTTACGTGCTCAGCGTTCGTTGTGTGGGCAAATACAGGTGTTTCTTTTAACCAGTTTATTTGAGAAAAAAAAATCAATAATAAGAAGTGCAGCTTTAAATATGGATTTAGCCATTCCGACAAATATTACTCAGGAATTGTTAAAGTATGCGATTGAAGCTCTTAAGCGAATTTACAAGCCGGGTTACCCTTATCAAAAGATCGGTGTCTATCTTACCAATTTTACACCCGAAGATTCCGGCCAATTATATCTGTTAGATGATCCGGCAAAGCGAGAAAGACTTTTACAGGTATCGAAGCTTGCCGATGGGTTAAATAATCGCTTTGGTAAAGACTTCGTGCGGTTTGCTGCTATGGGATATGAGCGTAAATGGCGAATGCGACAATGTAGCCTATCGAACAGATACACTACAAGAGCCAATGAACTGTTGACAATCGGCGATCATCAGTTTCTGCTCGGCACCCAGGACCAACAGCCTATAAATCGTGAGGATGGTACAGACGCATATTGTTAGCCTATAAATATTAACTACCTTTTTTTAGCAAATTTCAATCAAAGATAAATATTTAAAGCTCAATCAAAGTTGGGCGTAATGAGCAATTTCTTCCTATTCGGATGATTTAACAAGTCTTTATCATTTGAAACTATAAACCAATTGTTTTGATTGCTCAGCTCTAATAGGTAACTATCAGTAAACTCCGAATTTAAGCAATTTGCCATTACGCTATCAATGTTGATGCTATTAAAACTATCGGAAAACCTATCTGTTAATTTTAATATCGCTCCAATACTGGAATTTATAGCAACAACACTGTCTTTGAAGTCATCTGTTGGCCGATAGTCTTTCTTGAAATTAAATGTAATTTGGTTTTGTTGTGACCGACACCAGTTATCATAATACATTCGCAGATTTACATGAAAAAACTCACCAATGACTGACGATGTCGTGATTAAGCCCGAATTGACATTGCGACATTTATCAAAAAAACGACTAATGGTTTCCTGTCGTCCAATTGCATATGATGCTATTGGCGAAAATAAGTACATTAAAATGTTGGCGTCGATTAAATATAAATGACTTCCTTTCGGTTCAAAATCCGAAAGGATCTCCGAGTTCTTAGCCATTTAGTTTTTCTTTAATATGGCGTTCGTAACCTTCCGGATCTCTGAAATATAGCTTCGCTGTATCAATGACTTTCTTGAGGAGCACAACATCCGTTGGAGATATATACTTAATCTTTAGATACTGGTTTAGTATTTCGGAAGTAAATTCGGCATATAATTTCCCAATCGCAGCGTTCAAAAATGCCGTGGTCATTAATTCCATGCCCTGAAAATTTAGAAACACTGTCTCCTTTTTTTCAATCGCGTCTTTAATGGTGTCATGAATCGGATAACCTTTAGATGGCGCAAGTGCAGTATTGCCCTGAATAAAGTCCCTTATATACAAATCCATAATAGTGCTAAGTTAAAAAATATTTTCTGTATCAACTTCGGTCGATAAAACATATTGGTTGTCGTCTCCTAACCTTAATTTTATTGTCACTATTGTGCCTGGAAAATTTTCAGTCATATGTCGTTCAATAAATATGCCATTCTTCAATTCAATAAAACCATTAGCAGATACAATTTGCAGACCGCCTTGGTTTAAATTAATTAAGTTTTGAAGAAGCTTCAATCCTATACCTCCAGGTTCACTACCACTTTTAGTAGTATTTCCTTCTTCTAACGCCCACAAAATTGTTCCATTTCCGCTTAAGACATAATCCTTTAAATACTCATGTACATTTGCTTTAATAGTTCTACCAAGATCAACAAATGTTATTAATACCTCTGGAGGATTTCTATTCGGAAAGATTTGCCCACAAACATAAACATTTTCACACTGGCCATGTGTAATTGCATTGACACAAACTTCGAAAACACTAACCAAAATGGCTTTCTTTGCTTCGTCACTTAACTTTGGCATATCAGGTTTATCAAAAAGCTGCGTTCTCATAAACTCCATTGCTCTTTGTTCATCTTGCAGTTTGAATTTTTCGTATGGGATCGTTAACGAATCAAGTGAGTCAACCTGATCGCTAAAAATTCTTAGAAATTTGTTCCTTGAAAAAGTAGTCTTGACATTATTTGGTAAATTAAATAGTCGTATCGAGTTACCACGTAGTACCAAGCCATCGATGATATTACCCAATACTGCGCAAAGATTTCCATCGAACCATTTGCATTTTTTAAAGTCCAATACTATTACGGCATTTGTTAGCCCAAGTGTTTGTCCGGCGAGCATTGCGAAGAACTCAAAGCTCGGCGTATTGCTGATGACCTTTTCAGGTAATTCTACTATGATCGGTTTATGACCCCTTTCTATCATGCGAATAAAGTTGCGTTACTCATAAAGGACTATTGCTGTCTGTGGGCAAGTTATATAATTATAATCAATACGGTTATTTAAGCGCAAGTAGATTCAAGAAAATAAATCAGGTGGTGCTGGTTGTGTGTGTGGCGGTTCTTCTGGCGGTTTCTTTGGTTTATCCTTGTCACCAGGTTTGAAAGTCTTTTCCCTGTTTATCTGATCATCTGGTAGTGTGACAAGCATTGCAACATATTGTTCCGGTGTGTATTCTTTGCTTAACCACTTTTGCGCTGTTTCTTTATCCAATATTGCTGGCATCCGTTGCTTTTCATGCACTTCGCCAACCGTTGAATTGGCTTTTACAGTAATAATGGCAAAAGACCGATAAACTGAGCCTGTGATTTTATCTTTCCATTCGGACCACAAACCTGCCATCGAAACAAACTTGCTATCCTTCAACGTAAATTTCCAATGTTGGGTATTTCCCTTTGCTATTTTCTCCGGCTCAGAGAATCCATCACTAATAACGATGCATCGTTTATGATGTATCACCAATGGCGACCATAGTCGGCTATCTAATAAGTTCTCGGCTTTTGCATTAAACGTATCGCGCTCCATTACCGGTGACTTAGCGTACCACGCAATCAATCCGAAATGCATTAGTTGGGCTTTCCCCGGCTCATCGGCAGTTATGACATATGCTTCATCTGTAATACGTATATCCCCTTTGGGTCTACGATTACTCGATTCTTCCGCAATCTCTACCTGGTAAGCAACCTCAATGTCTTCTTCGGTTGACGAAAAGAAAAAACGACCGCACATAGTTGTAGCACCGTCAATGTAGACTGTGATGAGATAAAATTAATAAATTGTCTGATTCAGCCCTCATTTCTTTAATTTGCAGCATGGAATTTGGAAACGTACCATCGGAAGAACTACCAAGTATTGATTTTACTTTACCATCTGATCCTGATTTGACTATTACAACTCTACAGTCGTCAAATCGTGCGGGTGAATTGAATGTGCACGTAGGCTGTACTAAGTGGGTTCAAAAACCGTGGGTTGGTTACCTTTACCCCGGGGGAACAAACGACTCAGATTTTATGGCTGAATATGCTAAGCAATTTAACACCATAGAATTCGGGCCGACTTTTTACTCCCCCTATGCAGCAGATAATATCCGACATCAATGGACGTCAAAAGTTGACAATAACCCGGATTTCATGTTTTGCCCGAAGATGTTTCAAGGTGTAACTCATTTGCGACGACTAAAAAATGCAGAGCCTCAAACCAAGCATTTTTTTGATAGTTTAGCGGGTTTTGACAATCATTTGGGACCAATATTAATGCAGATGGGCGAGCCGTTTTCACCGAAATATTTTGATGACCTTCAAGCATTTATGCGTCAAATCCCGGAAAAATTGAATGTCTTTGTTGAAGTTAGGGATAAAAATTGGTTTGCCAATATTGAAGATCGGTCAAGGCTTTTTGATCTTTTACAAAAGAATGCCATTGGAGCGGTAATAACAGATGCGCCTGGCAGAAGGGATTGCGTTCATATGCAATTACCAACCCCACATGCTTTTATAAGGTTCGTAGGCAATAATGGGAGTCAACTTGAAAAAACAAGATTAGATAGCTGGGTTGAACGAATTAAACTATGGTCGGATTTAGGGCTTCAATCTCTATGGTTTTATATGCACCAACATGACGAGCTTTACGCTCCGTTTTCATGCCGGTATTTCATTCGGAAATTGAATGAAAGGCTTGGACTAAATGTTATTGAACCGGTGATGTATAATGAACTTGAAGCTGATCATGAATTAAAGAAGAAATTTTTGTTATAGCTCCCAATCTCCTTCTTTAAAATTTTGCAAGAATTCGGCAACTTGCTTTAGCTCATCTTCTGGCAATTGCCCATCGAACTTCCAATATTTTTTTCCCTTTGAGAACATCAAATATCCAATACGAACATCGGGGTTAAGGTATAGAGTAAAAACAGTCGACTTCTCAATGCCATAGCCTTTCTCATCAATATGCTCTGCCTGGGCGGTCACTTCGTAAGTAGAACCGTCAAGACGATCTATAGGTATCGTTATCGAGTTGGTCATAGCGATTCAGCTAAAACACGGTTTTTTATTGAATAAATAACTGCGTTAATCAAGTGTTGAGCCATTGCAAAGTAATTTGAATGATGGTTCTCCCAAATGTCTCCGCTTTTGATCAATGTATATTGGGTGTTATACATAGTTATAATTATTTCATTTTCCTTTTGCTCGTTGACATAAAAGAAAAAAGTCCGATTGTCCGTATGTGCCGCTAATTTTTCAGTTTTCATTCAGGACAAAAATAATCGATAGCATTTCATTCTAAAAGCACTTCCTTTAAGCCAAAGCGTTGATCGTCATTTACTATAAATATGGGCAAAAATAACCTCGGAGACTGGATATATATCCATTGAACGAGAATGTATATCGTAAAATAAATATTGGTTTTTTGTCCTGGTAACGTATGTATGATCTGAGGTTGAAAATATGGTGTCAGAATTGCGGTTCGAGTACTTTGGTGTCTCATTCTGCTGGTGTCGTAATACAATGTATGTTCCAGCAAAATGATCATTCTTTATAACATCATCAAAATATATTTTGCTCCGTATAAAACCTGCTGCGACAAATACGCCACATAAAACTAAAGCGAAGTTTAGGATATTGTTAGGTTTTCCGAAAATGACTATTCGAAGTAAGACTGCTGATAAAATTTGAAACCCTGTTAAAATGAGTTTATATGAAATGTCAGATGTGCCCCAAAGAAGATATTGGCCAATAAAGCCAAGACTCCACATTATGGTCGGAATACTGTCGATAAAACGGAAAGCCTTTTCTTTCCAATCAAGAAAAGATTGAAATAGCATACTAAACCAGATAATACCGGCACAAATAACTACAAAATCAAAAATTGTTAGCTGCAGTGCCTCTCCGATTTCGAGAAACGGAAAAACATTGAAATTAAAAAGTGAGAAAAAGCAATAAACATATATTGAAGCGAAGATTAGATATGCCACGCTAAATAACCCGATTATATCAGGGATCTTTTGCTTTGTAAGGGTATTTTCGCTCATGTTATTACGAGTTTTTAAAAAAAGTCGTGACTGATCCTATCGATTTATTGGAAGAGTTCTTGAGAATCTGTATAATAAGTCTTTCTTTTATCAATATCTGCCGTACGGATAGGTTCGCCCGTTAAAGTTAATTTTTGCTTCGGTCGATGAACTTGAAGAAAGTCTCGCTCCTTTTCGGTAATAGTATCAGGGAATATTTTTGAAATATGGTTCTCAGCGTCATTTAAAACAACGGGGATTACTTTAATCAACTGCTCAATCTTATCATTTGGAATTTTGTCGGCTTTGGAATATGGCGATAATTTTGCCGCATATAGGATTTCGTCTACATAGGCATTGCCAATACCTCTGACAACTTTTCCCTCAGTTAAAACCGTTTTAATAGGGCGTGAATTACCCTTTAATACAGCCATCAGATACCCATCAGGCATGTTCATAGCATCGGGTACTTTTGGAGTTTGTGGATCGAGGGTCAATATTACGGCCTTTTGCCAATCTGTGATGGCCAGTCCGATATTATCTGAAAAAAGCAATTCAACAATAGTAAACCTATTTTCATTCTTGCCCTCATACCAATACATCGTTCCATGTAGCATTAAATGCAGACCAAGAACATGCCCATTTTGAAACGTGAAATACAATTCCTTTCCTTCCCTGGTGATAGCCGTTAATTGATGCCCTTCCAGGGCCTCTTTTAATGTCGATTCCGGCACTTTTAGCTTTCTGGGCACAATGACATTGAATTCTATCAATTTCTTTCCATTAAGCCGCTTAGAAAGATTTCGGCTAAATATATTTAGGTCTGGTATTTCGGGCATGAACAAAGATAACGTTACACATTCCTGTCAACAAATATTTATGAGCGTGTAATAAACTAAATGCCCGTAGGTCATGTCTTAATGTTATGAAAACATTAGTTTATCTGATTTTGACAAGTTTGGCTTCTGGATGCGCCCTATATGAGGGATTCCACCTCGAAAACAATATTGCATGCTTTTTATTGGCTGCAGGTACCTGGGCATTGTATTTCTGGACCACGAGCCGAAGGATCAAAAGAACAGCTGCGCGACGGATGGGTGAACGGGTGTTCGAAGAACACATGCGTTCAAATTTTCAAACCAGAATACGATTTTAAAGGGAAATATATATATTAGGGGTTCATGCAGGCTCCCAAGCCTGTAATGTGATAAGGTTTAGGTAAAATGCTCCAAAGTGCGATACTAAGGAGCATTTATTTTTTACCCACGTTACCATTTTGTTTTTTAAGATCTTCAACCTTTTTTCGCAATTCTTCTACTTCTGCACGTTCTTTTGAGAACATTTTCTCTGCTCGTTTCTGTTGTCTTACCATATCGCGAGCTATAGTATTCTCAACCTCTTGAAGAAATAATTGGTGTTCGGTTAATTTTTTTTGCCGTTTGGATTTTGGTTTGGTCGGGACATCCGGACCAACAGGCGTAAGTTTATTGTTAATCTCAGTTAACAACCTAATTATAATATCCAGTTTATCTTCCACAACGCTTAAATAAACGATGAAGATGCAAATTATCTTCGAAGTACAATACTCGAACTTACATCATAGCTGTTTATCGCCGAATTAATATCTGTACTCATCTCGGTTTTGCCATTATAAACATAATATTCTACAGCCCCTTGATCATTCACCACTTTAACTAAGTCGTTGGCCGAGATACCGGCAGAATGCAAAATAAAACCATACTCATCCCTAAACTGAATGGATAAAGCACCTACTCTGAAATTTTCCTGTAGATCGTTCAAGCCATATAGCTTTAATGAAAAATACAAATAATTGCCCCTATACAGGGTCTTTAGATTAGCACTGGCACCTTGCTTTACAAAGGCCAGGGAATATTCTCCCAAGTCTCTTTGCTTTGGTTTGAGGACTTCAAACTTCTTTATATCTCTTGCACTTAAATCTCCGATTTCACGAAGCTCGTTGTCGATAATCTTATACACCTTATCATTATGGATAAAGGTATTTTCGGCAATTTGGGTGTTATTATTTGCACAAGAAAATAATGCGCAGCTTATTAGTAAAAGTACAATTGATCGATAAGGTCTCATTGATAATAGTTTTGGTAAGCCTAAGATAGTTGTACCAGCACACAATTACAAACCACATATCAACCATTCAATTAGTTAATAACAACTCGGCAAGTTTTTTCAACCTTTTTTTTAATTCATCCAGCTCTTTGATCTCAGGTGCAAACAACTTTTCAGCTCTCCTTTGATCATGGATGCGCCGTGCGGCTAATCCCTCGACTGCCTTCTGATGGAATAATGCTTTCTTAGACAGTTTAAGCTCACTTGTCTTTTCCGGACCAGTACCGGCAATGTGGACAATTTTCAAAGCCATATAGGTAATTGATTATATTTGATCTTCCGGGGGAGCGTTTTGGAAACGCATTTATAAATGTAACGATTTATTAGTTTGCAGCCCCCGGTTCTTCGTCGATATTCAATTAATCCACTGGACCGTTAGCAAGCCACTCTCTTAACTCAGTTTTTTTAAAAAGCACTTTTTTACCTGATTTATGATATGGTACTTTATTTTTAGAAATCAAATTGTAAAGTGAACCGGTCACAATTTTGAGAAAATCAGCCGCCTGCTTAACTGTTAAATATCCTTCATCCACTTCAACTTTCGGAATACCAGGTATGTTATTTAACACTGCTTGGACCTCATTCCTGATTATTGCTCTAAACTCTTCGTCAGTATAGGTTGTTTTTATTGTTTTAGCCATGTGATTTGATTTATATCCAAAGGTAAATATTAAACATAATTAATCAAAGATGAAATAAAATTAATATTTATTGCACTTTTTATTATTGTTTGTATCTTAGCCTTTGCAAACTAATAGTTAAAAAACATTTATAAATCGACCATGATTCTTTCAAACAGCAATTTGTTGGCAAGTCCAACTAATGAGACAATTAACTCAGACATTCAATCATATGGCAGTCAATTAAAAGTTAAATACAAGTCTAACATCTTATCATTACCTATCTGTACGTCAAATGAAAGTGTTGCCGTACTTCGTAAAATTTGGGATGACGACTTGCTTAATATCCAAGAGCAGGTATATGTATTATTTTTAAACGGCTATAACCAGGTGATCTGTTACAGATGCCTGAATACCGGCACCTCAAAACAAACCTTATTCGACATCAAATTAGCAATGGCTTGCGCACTTGGTTGTCTCGCTATGAAAGTTATAATAGCCCATAATCACCCCACTGGACTGTTAAGACCTTCGCCCGGAGATATCGCTATCACAGAACAACTAAAAGCAGCCTGCAGTTTAATGGACATTCACCTAATCGATCATATTATAATAAACAGATATGATTACTTTTCATTTAAAGACAACCGGATTGTTTTTTAATATTTCCCGATAATTTTATGAAGAACGCCGTCAAAAAGTTATCTATTAGATAACTATTTGACTATATTTGATAACATCATGGCTTGTATGAGTACAATATCAAAAATCCAAAAGTTAGCACACATTTTAACCGACGAACAGCTATCTCGACTTGAAGTCGGAGCACGACAGCATAAACACTTTTCAAATATAAAATTCGAGATACTCGGAGTTGACGACAACGAAGTCATCATTCTCACGAAACAGGGTCGAAGTTTCAACGGTAATTTGGCAGATCAGGAAACCTTATTGACTCGAACATTTGAACTCTTTGAACCTAATTTACCGGAGATAAAATTAGAGGTTGTCGTTTCGCCATACCTTATACCGCCTGTTGATGACGTGACTGATGTTTGGATTAGGGTCAACATGAAAGAAACAGGGAAACAGATTAAGGATATAGTAAATGATACTGGCCTCAGTAAATCTTACCTGTCGGCAATTGTCAATGGACAAAAACCACTGTCCCGGATAAACAAATCGTTTTTTTATTACTACTTTCAATCGAAGCAGTTGCAGCGTGTATTTTTTGGTCGTGATCTATAGGCTAATTCTGGTGGTGGAGTTGTTATATAACAAAATATAACAGATTCGCACAGCTTAAATATTTTCTTTAAAAGAAAAATGCGCCTTCAAAGCAACAAAAAGCGGCTTTTCATCGATACTAAATCAGGCTTTGATTCTTGTTATATGGCACGATATAACAAATAATATAACACCCCCAAATAAACTGAGACTGCATTTTTCTCGCGATGCGCAACGTATTGCAACCATTTCGGCATCGGTTTACAGTACCTTTTTTACGACCGACGACTTATTTGTCATTAAAGACATGCAACATAGTGAGAAGGGTGTATCATTTCATAATACACCCTTTCAATATTAAATTCGATACGGTACCAGGTAGAGAATCCTGTAAGTTACCTTTGTCCATGTGTACTCGTTATCTTTACCGCAATAGGAACCTGATTGCTACCAAGTGTTGCCCTAACATCTTTTACCGAACCCGTTGTATCATGCACATAGATATGCACTGTAGTGTCTTTAGCTCTCTGGTTGTCTTCGTATAGTCGACCCGTAACAGGCATTATTGTAGGTTTTGTTGTTGGCTGATCACTAAGACTATCTATTAGTTTAGTATGGGTTTGATCTATTGGGTGAATTATTCTAAAGCCATTGGCAGCGGACTGATTTTCCGCTGCAATCATTGATTTTTGCGCTCTTCTATCATTCCAATATTTCCAATTCTGATCTATAAATCTATTAGGGGATTTGCTATCCGCGTAATCATAGTAATTTTGAAAACCTGCAGATAATTCGGCATGTCGATCAGAAATATCCTTATGTATACCCTGGAGAGCTTTATATCCAACAAAACTTACAACAGCTGCAGGTATCGCGAACTCTCCTAAAGTTGCCAACAGACCTTTAGCGTTAGCGCCGGCCACCCCAAGATTAGTTGCCATCACACCCATTGTGGCAGCTTCTGCCTCTAATGGACCAACTAATGCAGAAGCGGTCATTACAGATTTTGCGGACCAAAGAGTGTATAACCTCATTCCATCGGCGGCCAAACCAACTGCAGTTGCTAAAGGAGAAATTACAAGCAATAAACCAGCTATCGCACCTACTGTTTTGACTATATTTGCAGTCCATCCCGGATTTCTATCCATCCAATCAGTGATGCTGTTCAAAATCGGAGTAAACTCATCCATCAGTTTGCTAAGCACCGGTAGTAGTTTTGTTCCTATGTCTATTGCAAAAATCCGCAAGTTATTTTTTAGTAATTGCCATTTAGCATCAGTAGTATCCAACATCGTTGTAAACATTTTATCTAATGCTGATGGCTCATTTTTCATTGCTGCAAGGTTTTCGACAAAGTGACCATGTGCATTACCAGTCAAAGCAAGGTCAGCCATAAACCCTTGTTTTCGGCCCCAGGCTTTTGCTCCGCTAAGATGTAATTTGTCAATCTCCTTGTTAATCGCTTGCATTGCTGGGACCATGCCACCCATCGTTTTAATCAACGTTCTCCCATCTTTCACACCCAATTGATGAAAGACCTTTTGCATAGTTGATGTGGGCTTAAGTAGAGCAACCGTAGCTCCACTTATTTCTGTATACGCTTCAGATGCTGTAGAACCCATGATAGTTAAGGCAGATACCGAAGCTAAAAACTCATCAAGTTTGATACCGGCATTTTGGACGATCACAGATGCCGAACCAAAGCCTTCGGACATCTGATCGATATGCGTTTTACCTAATTTCACCACCAATGCGAGCTTATTAGCAATCTCTGAAGCCTTTAAACCTTCTTTATTGAATACATTAAAGACTGATGACATCATGTCCGCAGCTTGTGGTACTGTTCCTAAACCAGCAATAGCCAATTTAGAGGCATTTGTTACCATATCAATCCCTTTGGCACCCATTATTCCAGCTGAATTAATGATATACAAGCCGTGTGTAACGTCCTCAAGGTTTACAGGTACTTTTTTAGTCACGTCTAACACCTGTTTGTTCATAGCAACTAAATCCTTACCAGTCACACCATTGAGAGTGTTAACCTTTGCCATCATTTTTTCAAAAGCGACAGCTTCTTTTACAGCATATCAGTGTGGAGCGGCTAAAGCGGCCCCGACAATAAAAGATTTTTGCGCTATATTTTTTGAAATACTGCTCACGCTTTGTAAGGTTCGGTTTAATCGAGCATTAGCGATCTCTCCTTTAGTTGCAAATGCAGTTAAGCCGGTCTGCATTCTAAAGAGCGGTCTACTGAACCGGTCTATAGCAGTAAATATGGTGGGAACTGTAAGTGTTGCTGACATAGAAAAGGATTACAAATACTTTTTCATTAATGGAGATATGACCTTTGAAGCCATATTTGTGATCGAAGCTGCATTTTTATTTGCCAGAAGGGGTATCGATTTTGAAACCATTTCCTGTTTTTTTGCTATATCCCTGGAGAACTTCAACAAGGTTTCAGGAATTTTTAAGGTTGCTGCCATAGCTCTATTTATTATTTTCTTTTAAGTTATTTAAGTGATTTTCAATAATATTATACCAATAAAGTATACCGTGATGGTCAAAACCATCACAGTACATATCATCCATATATTTTGGGCTTGCCCATGTGTAGTTTAACGCCAATGTCGCGACGCATCCCTCGATATCTAAAGGGATGCTTAAATAAAAAGGGTGGAAAGTTGTTCAATGACCTTTAGGTCGAATGGTTTGATTTTATCCAATATAGCAACAGGCTGCCCAATTGTATATGCCATAACACGACCGAAATACTCATATCGTTCTTTTTGCATGTTAATGCCCGAAGAAAGCTTTTTCTTTTCGGAGAAAGGGATTCTGGTTTTAAATTGAAACTCTGATAACGCAATACTTCCTGATTCAGTTTTTAGCGGATCCTTTAGTGTGAATGTGGCGTTTTCATTATTAAGGATCAAAAGGCCGAGTCTAACTGCTTGTACCACCTGCGGGTAGTTATCGCTAATCTCTTCTTCTGTCTGCTCAGCCATTGCAAATAACTCTACAAATTCTGAGACTTCTTTTATGGCAAGATCTTCTGCCATTTTGTAATCGAACTTCATACGTATGTTAATGAAATAAAAAATACACTCCATTGTGCATTTATTGACTCAAAACTATGGCATGATTTCAATGTGAATTTTCCGCAGAATAAAAAATGAAATTCTTCGGAAATTGTATTTTTTACTTCAGTTAACTATAAATCATTTTCCGGACCATTACTTAGCTGTGAGGAACCGGCATTATTTATTGTCGCGTAACAATGCGTAACAATTTTTCACTTTTGTTACGCTTCATAAAACATAAAAAATCGCCTTCAAATATATCCTTGAGCATTTTTTAATGATATTTTTTGTCTAAGATTCTAAAGCGTAACAAACCGCGTAACAACAAAATAATAACTTTGACTGCATTCTTAGTGCGATGCGCAACGTATTGCACCTTTACCAGGTTCGATTGGCAGTACCTTTTTCTAATGGCTTGGACCACGTATTAAAGCCTTTGCCTTATGAGTATCGATGCAGCCGCGGCCAGCCACAAATTTCATTTCAGAATATTCCCTTCCAATTTTTTTTTTTGTCGCAACAACTTCTACTACTAATCATTATTTAATTTAAAAGCTTATTACATTATCTCATTATAGCTGCACATGACGATGTAGACGACGTTGTAGATTCGTTGTAGTGATGATGTAGATATATTAAAGATGAATTTTCGTTGTAGAAAATATCCGTAGTATACTGACTATAACCAAGATACACTATTCAATACTCTTATTTAATAGAGCTATTATGCTATATGCTTTAGTTGCAAGTGACGGGACCTATTGTTAGGCTGATTAGTTGCGCTTTCTTTACTGATCTTGTCACGCATTAAAGCTTCTTGATCCTTCAGACTATTCGTTGGTTTGGTTTTATAGCTAAGAATCTCTTGTGCTAACAGGCCCATCGTCAGGCTCGTGGAAAGGTATATTACTCTACTGCCCCTTGGGGTGATTTTAGATTGAATAAACCTCTTGTGAAATAGGTCTTTTATTAACTGATCTCCAAAATACCTACCGGTGAACTTTTTATAAAGTTTTTTAGAAGCAACCTTAGTGCTTTTATCATTTAGAAATTGGTTTAACACCTTTTCAGATTTTGCTCCTACCATTCGCTGTTGAATATCTGCCTTATGCGTTGCGACCATGCTTTTTGAACCCTGAAGACTTTTGATCGCAAGAAATCCCCTTAACAATTCCCAATCTCTATGTGGCTTATCATTTTTCAAATAATCTAATGCCATTTCGACGGAAAGCATTACCAGAGCATCCTTATTAAAAAGTGATTCGAATTGGCGAACTTCCTTCGATATTTTATTAAATGTTTTGATTAGGAAATTGTAATCAGTGTACACTAACTCTAAATCGTGAAGGGCTGCGTTTATCTTACCATACATCTGACCGTCTGCAATAAAATGTCTATAACCATAGTCGTCACTTATTGACAAATTCGAAGCCTCAGCAAGATAATACAGGTTAATATTATCCTCATCGGATTTTGATACATAGATATGCTCGTAATAATATTTGACGAATGTTAGGTTTACTATTCGCCTTTTTTTAACAAGCTCACTAATTTGTGGAACTAACTTATAGAGTGGAATTTCTAATTTATGGGCATACTTAGCAACACTATAGGCTGCAATCTCAGGGAGTCTGTTCTTTATATCGTTTATAAGAAACAATTCAAAGCATAAATACTTTGGCGACTGGGTTGTTTTCAATTGAATCCGATAATGGGTTTAAATAATTTATCGGACCAGTACAGTAAATAGAATTTTAAGATAGCTATGATAAAAAATCTGCTCTCAATTGATTTTGAGATAGATAAATTATTATCTTTGTACTGATCACTTCGTTATGATATGAAATAAGGGTAATAGCAGCGGCAACTGAGATTACCCATTTTTTATGCCCTAAATGCCTTCTTATTGACAAAATCTTCTAAATCGGACCAGTGAATCCTTACAGATCGCCCAATAAAAAAAGAGGGGATTTGATTCGTTTTAATTAATTTATGTAATGTTGGCATCGATACGTTCAAGAATTCGCAAGCATCTTGCCGAGTTGCCGGTGCCCTGGTTTCTTTTTGTATTGAAGGTATGCTCTGAACTAAATTAATCTTAAGATCGCCCAATATGTCAACTAAAGCTGATTTGAGACCTTCTCTTGTAGTGATGTAAACGGTGTCTTGGTTCATCATTTTAAACTTTGAATATTCCAAAGCTATTACACCAATTGTTTTTGAGTTTTCCGCAGAATAAAAAATGAATTTCTTCGGAAATATATATTTTACTGTAATTAATCTGATTTTAGAATCCTGATACTTAAAAAGAGCTAAAATTTACTGTCGTCACAAATTCCGCGAATTAATATCATCTCTTTTCTGATTTGATTATTATACTCTTCGTGCAAAGTGCCACGGGTTCTTTTAATTGCTTCATAGATAGTTTTAGGAATATATTTATGTTCAGAGTTCCCAAAATATTGGTCAAAAGTTCTGGCCCATTTAGCTGTATTACTGGCCGAAGTAAAATCCAGATCAACCAGTTCTAAGTCTGACAGGGCTCTGATCATAAAAACAAGTCGTTTTGGTTGCTGCCCACTATAACATTTAATTAGATTATCGTAAATCTTTCTACCTCTTTCATTAAGCACTTCAAATTTAAAATCATAAGGGATCTCGCCCTCTTTTTTAACAGGATCATCTAGGTTATCAGCTTTATGGATTATTTTCTGTTTGTTAGAATCAACGCTAATTGCTATCTCTTTTTCGTCCGGATCTGATACCGATATGGTATGATTTATATTCTCCCAAACAGTAGTATTTAATTCCCCCGGTAAGAGCGTATTATCTATCGCACGGTTATACCTTGATTCATCAAACCATACAAGTGGTTTCGCTGGTGGCTTAGTACCCTTAAATGCCTTTTCTAATGCAGATTCAATGTCAATGATGACATCTAAGCGTATTGCTATTTCTTCACATAAATCATCAATAAAGTTTTGTGTTATTTCTAAGCGATTAAAATCTGCCGGTAATGGACCATGATAATTAATCATGTTTTGGATACAAGCATCATAAAACTTTGAGAAAGCATCTACGGTGGAGCCGGCATCTTTTTGGAATTCCTTTAGTTCTTCAATTATACGTCTGATATACCTTACTTTAGTTAAGGCTTTATCAGAGTCATAATCTAACAGCTCATAAATTGCCTCTTTTAAGATTTGAGTTGGCTTATATGCTTCGGGTATATCGAGAACATCATCAGGATCCGGCCTATGTTGAAAAATAGTGTAAGTACCATCAGGGTTAATGTCAACTTTACGAAAATCTGCGGTAGGGGTATTATTAACCATAGAATCTCGGACCACCGAATAATACTTATTTTGGTATTTGACGACTCCAACGTGAAATGATAGGACATTTTCCCTTACAATATCAAAATTCTTCATTAGCTCTAAGGAGATTATACTGCTTTCATGGCTTGACGTTGCCAAATCTCTCGCATCATTTCAGCCTTTTCCTTTGGGGTAGCCTTTATATATTTCATAAACGCTTTCTCTGTCCTATGTCCTGTAACAGCCATAATTACAATCGACGGCACTCCCATTTTAAACATATTCGAAGCGAAACTGCGCCTGGCGGTATGCGTTGAAACAAGTTCGTCTATAGGTTGCTGTTTAATTGTTGTTAATCCCGCCCTGGTTCGTTCAACACTGATAATGTCAGTCAATTTAGCTTCTTTTACCGTTTCTTTAATATAAAGATTCATTTTGACATTCGATATTGCTGGGGGTAAAGAATTGGACGTAATGTCCTTATACTTGTTCAAAATTGCACGTACAGTATCATGGATAGGAATTACAACAGACTCCCCTGTCTTTTGCGTCCTAATCTCTATAAAATCACCCTGTATATTCTTTGCTTTAATATTCGTGAAATCAGAAAACCGCAATCCGGTCCAACAACCGACTAAAAACAGATCACGAACCCTATCCAGCCTGCTATTTTCAGAAAAATCATGTTTGTATAGTCTTTCAAGTTGTTCGGCACTTAAGTAAATATTATCTACTTCGAGTTGAACCTTTTTGAATCGTTTGCTTTTATACTTTACGTTTTTATGCAGACCTTCCTCTAAAGCCTCATTCATAATCACCTTGATATTTTTTATCAGGGTACCAAAATAGTTATCAGACTTTTTTTCTGTGTAATAAATGAAATCCTGAAAATCCTGGTAAAAGTCCACATCAACATCGTTGAAACTTAACATTGGCCTGTTTTTATCTTCCAAATAACGTTTAATGGCATTTTTCAAAGTATTGTAGTTTTTCAGTGTTGCATTTGCATAAGGTTTACCATTTCTGAGGGTCCGTTTACCAGCCTTACTTTTATCAATGACATGTTGAATGTAATCGACCAAATTTGTGTGCACTAATGGCTGACTGTCATCCGGCATTTCACCTTTGAAGTAAACCATGTCCTCGCATCTCTTTTTAAAGCTATCTAAATCAGGATAGCCACCTATTATTTGTGCCATTTCTTCAAAGGCCATTTTTACCCAAGAAGCTACTTTATCAATATCATTTACGGTCTTCTGATAATCGCTGAAGGCAACAGAGGCAATCGGTCGTTTGTTTTTTTCGCTCCAAAATCGCTTATCGATACGAATACCTGTATTAAATGGGAAGCGTTTAGAGTTAAAGCTAACCCAGGCTCTGATCGGAACTGATTTAGAGTCTTTATTACCGGATTGAAGGTCGAACCTTATTGAGTGCTTTAGTGGTTTCATAATTGGATTAATTAACCAAATGTAAAGCATTGTTCGAAAATTGTGCGAATTTATTTTACCTCATTTTGTTTCCTTTTATTATGTTTTGTGCCAGTACGCAAAAATAAACACGATTTGTACTTGATTTTACGACAACTTATCTGGCTTTTTAGATGGTTATAGCCTCAGCGGGGTCACTTTAAAAGTTAACCTTTAGTAGTTAAATGCTAAAGGTTTTTTTGTGCATTATTTTTATTTTTTTCGAATAGTATCAGAACCGAATAATGAGTGTCCGATACCAAACAGCCGGGAAATGGTGATTCGCAAATAATTATCTGATTTCTAGTTAGGTATGACTATGGCATAGTAGTTATACCTTGCCAGTTGAATTAATTAAAACAAATCTATTAATGATATTGTCTAAAAAATCTCGATCTGTAATCTTTACCACAACTGTTTTTTTTACGCTTACTTGTACTTTATGCCAGGCACAACAAAATTCTCAAAATAGTCAGAAGAGCGTCCGGGACACCCCGTCCGGTTACAAAAACCTGGATTCCAAAATACACCAATGGCAAAAGGATCTCAATGTTCCTAATGTAGGAGTAGTTATTATTGATGGCGGCAAGATAATGAAGGCACACGTATTTGGAAGCGATCGTAATGGAAAACCCGCCCCGCAGGATATGTTATTTGAAGTGGCATCTGTCACAAAAGTAGTATTTACCACCTTGGTGCTTAAGCTCGTCAACGAGGGTAAATGGGATTTGGACGAGCCTCTTTTTCATTATTATACCGATCCAGATGTAGCTTCGAATCCATATGCCAAAAAACTAACGACCCGCCACGTGCTAAGCCAGCAATCCGGATTTGACAACTGGAGATGGATGAACGCTTCCGGAAAACTGACTTTTAATTTTGAGCCGGGGACAAAATTCAATTATTCTGGCGAAGGCTTTGAATACCTCAGATTGGCGATAGAAAATAAATTTCATAAATCTTTGGCCAGGCTTTCCGATTCACTTTTGTTCAAACCGTTACACATGACTAATACCAGTCATGAATGGGATGGAAAAAAAGATTTTTCAAAATACAGCGGTATGTACGATGCGGAGGGCAAAGAAATTTTAAAAGATAATTATTCTGTTCAAGCCAGTGCGGCGGCGGGTTTAACGACAGATGTTAATGACATGGCTAAGTTTGCCATTGAAGTACTGAACAGTGCGCATCTCTCAGACAAATTATATCAGGAGATGATCAGCAAACAGGTAAATATTAATCCAAATCTCGACCAGGGTTTGGGTTGGCGCGTTATTAATGGATTGCCTGGTAACGAATACGCGCTGCAGCACGCAGGGAATGATCCGGGAGTCGCGTCTATTATTGTATTGTTGCCAAAATCAAAACGCGCTGTCGTGGTAATGACCAACGCGGATAATGGACTTATTATGTGTAATAATATTGTAAGGGCGGCTTTTCCGGTAGGTTCGCAAATAATTTATAAGGCTTATAAAAGTGCACCTATGAGCGAGCAGCCAAAAAGCATCAGCTTGGCTGCGGAAATCTTAAATTCTCGTACAGGGACTTTTAAAAGAGCGGACGGGGCAATCGTAAAGGTCTCCCTGAAGGACAGGCAACTTGTGTTAAGAATGTCAGGTATCCCGGATTTATACCTCGTTCCTGAATCTGAAGATAAATTTTACTTACTGGATCTGGATGCAAAAGTGTTTTTTACGAAAAACGGGAATGGAGCAATAGCTTCTGTCTCCATACAAGACGGCGGAAACGTAATCAAATGTGACAAAGTGGCCAATTGACAAAAACATTAAACTTATGGATTGGTAACGGTCCATTTAGGTACATAGCCGGTCTGGTCCTCAAATGTTACTTTATAAAATTGCCTGCCTTTTTCAACCACGACAACTTTAGAATGATCCGGTATTTTACTCAATACAGCGGACGTGTAATTCGGTGACTCGTGCAGGTAGATAACTCCTGTCGCATTGGCCTGAAGATAAGTAGCGTAATTGGAAGTTGATTGTTGCTGAATGGTATCTTTTTGAACAACAGCCGGTTTGATGACAATGGCCGGAGCGGCTTTTATGCTATGGCGAATTACGGTATCTTTTGCTAATACCCTAGGCTGATTAATAGCCGGCGCTTCTATCTTGGTTTTATGCTTTTTCCTGTGATGGAGAGTCTGTGTTGGCGTTGTTACGGGAGCTTGCGCAGTTGGGGTTGCTGTATCGGCCTTCTTCGGCTTATTACCACCGTTCAATAATTTCATAACATACCATCCAAATAACCCGGTAAATAACAATAGTGTAAGTGTAGCAGCAATATTGAGGTATTTGATCTTGAAATAATATAAGCGCCGCTGGTAATTCTTTTTATAAGCGGAGTCGTATTTGCGGCGCTGGTCGGGGTCGCTTAGTACTTGATAGGCTTCGGTGATTTCTTTAAAATGATCTTCCAGGAAATGGTCGGGGGCTTTTTCATCCGGCTGGAGCTTCCTCGCCAGCTTTTTATAAGCAGCATTCAGCTCAGTAGTAGTGCAGTCGCGATCAGTTCCCAGGATATAGTACAGATCCTTCATTATTAATCAAATACGTTATTGTTGTTTTGATTAATTTTTGAAATTATAGTTTAACTGTGTTAGAAATAAGTCAATAAAAAAGGCCCTTCAAATGAGGGCCTTTATATATGATTCATCTGCAGGTTATGCAGTTGCGTATAATTCGTCCCTTTGTTTCTGCACAACATCACTGTTGATGTATTCATCATAATCCATCAGCTTGTCGATATAACCGGCCGGGGTTAATTCAATGATGCGATTAGCAACGGTTTCAGTAAGCTCATGGTCACGTGAGGTGAACAGGATAGTTCCTCTAAAATCTTTCATGCCATTGTTTAGAGCGGTGATAGATTCCAGGTCAAGGTGGTTTGTCGGCTCATCAAACATCAACAGGTTGGCTGATTGCAGCATCATCCTGCTAAACATACAACGCATTTTTTCACCACCCGAGAGTACATTGCTTTTCTTCATCACTTCTTCGCCCGAGAATAGCATTCGGCCCAGGAAGCCACGGATAAACTGGTCATCTTTTTCGCCCGGAGAATACTCACGCAGCCAGTCGATCAGGTTGTCATCTTTCCCTTTAAAATATTCAGAGTTATCAGCAGGAATATCAGCTGGGTTAATAGTTACGCCCCATTTAAACTCACCCTTAAAATCTTTATCACGGCCCATCAGGATATCATAAAAAGCAGTGGTAGCCAAACTGTTTTGCGACAGGATGGCAATCTTGTCATTTTTATTAACGGTAAAAGTTATGTTATCAAACAACAACTCACCGTTTAAAGATTTGCTCAGGTTTTCAACCCGCAATATCTGGTCGCCGGCTTCGCGTCCCTGGTTATTGAAAATAATGCCCGGATACTTACGGTTCGACGGCTGTATCTCATCCAGGTTGATCTTATCCAAAGCCTTTTTACGGCTGGTAGCTTGTTTCGATTTGGAAGCATTAGCGCTGAAACGGCGGATGAAATCCTGCAACTCTTTTACTTTATCTTCCATCTTCTTATTCTGATCGCTACGTTGTTTCAATGCCAGTTGGCTCGACTCGTACCAGAAGGTGTAGTTACCGGTATAGATGGTCATCTTACCAAAGTCGATATCCACCACGTGGGTACAAACCGTATCAAGAAAGTGCCTGTCGTGCGATACTACCAGTACGATGGCCTCATATCCCGCCAGGAAATCTTCCAGCCAGCTGATGGTGTGGATATCCAAATCGTTGGTAGGCTCATCGAGTAATAGTATATCGGGTTTGCCAAACAGTGCCTGCGCTAATAATACACGCACCTTTTGGGTATTATCGAGGTTTTTAACCAATTGATAATGAAACTCTTCTTTAATGCCAAGGTTGCTTAGTAAGGTGGCGGCGTTGCTTTCGGCATTCCAGCCATCCATTTCGGCAAACAGGTTTTCCAGTTCTCCGGCACGCTCTCCATCGGCATCGCTGAAATCTTCTTTCAGGTAAATGGCATCTTTTTCCTTCATCACAGCATACATTTCTTTATGCCCCATCATCACTGCCTCTATAACGGTGAATTCGTCAAAAGCATAATGGTTCTGGCTTAAAACGGCCATACGTTCGCCGGGTGTAAAACTTACTGAACCACTTGTAGGGTCGATCTCGCCCGAAAGGATCTTCAGGAAAGTAGATTTTCCCGCACCGTTGGCACCGATAATACCATAGCAATTTCCCTGGGTGAATTTTAAGTTGACCTCTTCAAACAGTGTACGTTTGCCGTAGCGTAAAGAAAGATTGGATACTGTAATCATGCTGCACCTTTAATTTGCCGCAAAAGTACGGTTAATAAGGCGAATTTCATCGGATTCAGTAACTTATATTATTCCGAGTTGTGGAGATTTGAAGTTTATATGACTAATAAATAGAAGATTATCCAAGCACTTCAGCCAGGCTTTGAGCTTCGTGATCCGCCAGTTTTTGCAGCGGTCCGCTTGCCAGCATTTTCATCATCATGTTCAGTTCGGCAGAAATTGTAAAGAGGACTTCGGTATGTGTTCCGGCATCGGCCAGCTTCCAGTTTAATTGCAGATCGAAGGGAGGTTTTTCAGAGGGGATAATATTAATTTCAGCATTCTCAAGCCTGTTATCAACCTTCAGCGCCAATTTGCCCATATTCTGAATATCAAACCGGGCCTCGTCGGTGGTTGATGTCCAATTCAGAATATTCTCAGGCATTAATTGCTGATGATTATTCAAGTCAGACAGGAATTGGTAAACTTCATTTACCGGCTTGTTTATATTGATTGCGCTTTCGAAGGTAGTCATGTGGTTAGCGTTAGTTAAGTAGTTGATTAAGTTAAATATAATGAGCAAGCAACTTAGTCTAACTCAATCCAACTTAATCTAACCTAATCAACTGCAATTATTGCCCCCAAGTAGAAGGAGACACGCGCCATTTGCTTAATATATCTGATTCTGAGGCAGAGATATAATTATTGTCCTGCGCGTATTTCAATAATGCGTTATAGTTTGACAGTGTAAAGAATTTGCATTTGGCTTCCTTAAAGTTTTCTGTAGCCTGGTCGAACCCATAGCTGAAAATAGCAGCAAGGCCGGCAACGGTGCAGCCCGCATCTTTCAAGGCCTGAACCGCCTGGAGACTACTTTTACCGGTTGAAATGAGATCTTCAATAACGACTACACGCTGGCCTGGGATCACTTCACCCTCGATCATGCTTCCGGTACCGTGGTCCTTTGGTTTGGACCGAACATAAATAAAAGGGAGGCCTAATTCCTGCGCAACCAATGCGCCTTGAGGAATACCCGCGGTGGCGACACCTGCGATGCAGTCTACAGAACCAAATTCTTCCTGGATGATCTGCGTGAGTTTTTGCCTGATATAGGTGCGTATAGTAGGGTGAGATAGAGTGACACGATTGTCGCAATATACTGGTGATTTCCAGCCTGAGGCCCAGGTAAAAGGATTATCAGGTTGCAATTTAATTGCTTTAATTTGCAGCAGGAACTCCGCTACTTGTTGTTCTATCTCAGTTTTATTAAACATGGCTCAAAAGTACAGAATTTATATCAACGAAAAAGTTATATTGATAACCCAGTCAGTTCCAAAGAATGTGGAAAGATATCAAAAAATTGATGCTCAGACATTTGACCTGAAAGGTTTTTACGATAAGTACAATGGCAAGCCTGGAAACAAGTTCTTTTTCCTGCACTGTACTGATGCCAAAGAGTACCTGAAAAAGGTGATGAGAAGCATCACAGTGATAGATGCAGCAGGCGGGGTAGTGATCAATTCGAAAGGAGAATACCTGTTTATTTACCGCAATAAAAAATGGGACCTGCCCAAAGGAAAAATAGAAAAAGGCGAGGGTAAACGCGAAGGAGCGGTACGCGAGGTTGAAGAGGAATGCGGTATTGCCGTGAATAGTATTGGCGCCCGCATCTGCAAAACTTATCACACTTATACCTACAAAGGCGAGACGGTACTTAAAAGAACCTATTGGTACCAGATGGGCTATAAAGGCAGCGGCAAACTTAAACCACAAAAAGAAGAGGGGATCACTTCAGTGCGCTGGTTCCAGAAAGGGCACATTGATGCTATCGTGAAAAATACTTTCCCCTCGATAATGGATGTGCTGGCAAAAATGGACCTGTTTACAGAAAAGCCAGTGCCTCTTTCGGAATAAACTGGCTCACATCGCCCTGGTAACGCAGTATTTCGCGTACGATGGTCGAACTGATGGACGAATAGCCCGGTTTGCTTACAATAAAAATGCTCTCGATATCAGAAGCAAGCGCATGGTTCATCTGTGCGATGGCTTTTTCATATTCAAAATCGGATACGGTCCGGATGCCGCGTATCATATAGGTTGCCCCGATACTTCTGCAAAATTCAACGGTCAAACCATCATAGGCAACCACATGTATCTTTGGCTCATTCTCAAATACCGCCCGGAGCATTTGTTCGCGCTGACTAACAGTCAACAATCCCTTTTTTGAACTATTGTCGCCTATACCAATATAAATTTTGTCAAATAGCCCCATTGAGCGTTTGATAATATCAACATGGGCCTTGGTAACAGGATCAAATGAGCCGGGGAAGAGAGCGATCTGCATAGTGTTAGTTATGGTTAGCTCACCAAAAGTAATAATCCTTTAGCATTTAATTGCCAATGATATCTTCGACCTGATAATAAACAGGCAGGCCCAGTTGTTGTGCGACTTTTACATCGTTATCGGCGCCGGTTGAATTACCTTGCATGCGCAAAATGGCGTCGCATTTAGTGATAAGACGATGAGCGACAGGGTAGGATATTTCCTGATAAATTTCATCTCCAGGCTTTTTTGATCCGGCAACTTTTAGCAAAGGCAAAGCCAGCCACTCACCGATTAGCGGGATATGCCCGGCCCGGAATAAAGTTAATGCTGCCGATTCAAGTCTTTCTAAGTTTTGTTGCATCAGTATAGGATCATCATTAGTGCCTGAGCGATATGGCCCGGCAACAAGGATAATTAATGGTTTGGTGTTCATATCAGGTTATGGATTTGTGCGTATTGTAAAAGCATAATGGTTTTGCCGTCTTTTATTTCGCCGGTTTTTATCATTTCTAAGGCCTCTTGAAAAGGAATTTCAAGTACCTCAATGTCTTCGCTTTCTTCCTCCACGCCACCACCATCGCTTACTTTCATTTCTTTGGAGTATTCAGCCACAAAAAAGTAAATCAGTTCCGTTACAGATCCGGGCGACATGTATACTTCGAATATTTTCTTTACATCCGAGATTTTGTAACCGGTTTCTTCTTCGGTTTCCCGTTTGATGCATTCTTCCGGGTTATCTTTATCTAACAATCCGCCGCAGCTTTCTATCAGGTATCCGGTTTCGTTGCCGTTCACATAAGTGGGTATGCGAAATTGACGGGTTAGTATCACGGTCTTTTGCGCTTTGTTATAGAGCAGGATGGTAGCCCCGTTACCGCGATCATATGCTTCACGGTTTTGCACTGTTACCGATCCATCGGGATAATGGGTTTCGTATGTGACCTTATTCAGAGTGTACCAGTTATCTGATAACAATTCGCTTTTGATGATCTTGTAAGTTTTCAAAATGAATTTGATTTTTTTTGATTTATTTTGATTATTTTTGAACAAATTAAAACATAATAAATGAACTTTCAAAAAAGAAAGCAAATAATCCTGGACAAGCTGAATACTGAGGGTGAGGTAGATGTGAAGCTGATAGCAGCAGAACTGGATATTTCAGAGATCACCATCCGTCGCGATCTGAATCAGCTGGCCAGTGATGGTTTGCTATATCGCACCCACGGCGGGGCTATGAAAGTGAACCCGCTGGAGATCCCTCATGAGTTCGTCAACAAAGCCGCCAAAAATGTAGAGGCAAAAGATAAATTATGCCGCGCTGCTGCCGATCAGATCAATCACGGTGATATTATTTTTATGGATTGCGGCAGTACGGTGTTCAGGCTATGCCAGTTTATTAAAGGAAAGAAAATTAGAGTGATCACAAATTCCCTGCCTGTAGTGTATGAATTGCAGAATAGTCTGGTCTCACTAAATATAATAGGCGGCGAGTTTAATGCCGAACGTCAGGCGGTGCATGGTTCAGTAGCGAATGAGCATATTGCCAGGTACAAAGCTCATAAAGCATTCTTAGGCGTTGATGGCATATCCCGCAACGGTTTATTCGCCAACAGCGAGCTGGAGGCTGAAATTACCCAGGCATTTGCATCGCATAGTTCTAAAACATATTTATTATGCGATGAAAGCAAGATAGGGAAGGAAAGCTATCTGCGATTTGGAGAGTTATCGATGATTAATACGGTTATTACTAATTCAAAGTCGGAAGAGTTGGGGTTTTTTAAGAAGAAGGGTGTTGAGGTAATTGGCGTTTGATAAGTTTGGGCATCAACTTAAGTTTGTAACTTGTGGAAGTAAATTGCCAAAATATATATAATGGAAAAATACGAATCAATAATTAAGCTGATTAACGACAATTTGGACGATATAAATTTCGGTGAATTTGGCGCAGAGATATACGTATCTGACTTATGGATTAACAAAGCACAGGAGCGCTTGAACGTTATTTTTCCGCCATCGTATATATGGTGGCTGAAAAATTATGGAGGTGGTGAAATACTGGGAGAAGAGGTGTTTAGCGTTTACCAAAAAGATGATGTTGTTGGAGGGGATATCGTTTACGTAAATGAATTAAGCAGGAAAAATGGGCGCACTGATACCACTCAGTTGATAATACAAAAAACGGATAGGGCGCAGACTTTTTATTTCGATTTGCTTCAACGAGATGAAAATGGAGAATACCCGGTTTTTTGGATGACTCCGGTAAAAAAAATCAAATATGCCGATGACTTTCTTGGATTTCTTGCCGGAAGGATTTTGGACAAATATTAAGGTTTAATAGTATCATTTGGAAATCATTAAGAGGAAAATCCCTGCTATTATGATCGAAGATATAAATATTAACCAGTCTGAAACTATTATGTTAAGCTTAAATAATAGCCATTTGACTAGAAAGCCCAATATCGTTCCGCAAACCAGCACAATTGCCAGCAGTATTGAGAATAGTCCAATTAGTCCATCTGTGGTGTCAAAGTCTGCATAACATGGAATGCTGAATAGTAAACAGCATATAACCAATACGAGCGCCGCTTTAATTTTCAACTACCTGACTTTTTGTACAAAACCATAGTGATGCAACAACGTTTTTCCGTCCGGAACTTGGTTATATGCCCGGTAAAAGATGTAACTATTGTTTTTGTCGATACCCGGGAATATGTTGCTTATGTACTTCTGAAGTACATTGTTTTCTGCTTTTAACGCCACAGTATCCGCCAGGTTGACTTCTGATTTGTAATTAATCATCGGATAAACTCCTTCACGCCCTTTCTCACCGATGAACTGCGGATTAGCCCCAAAAATAACAGGCTTAGTTTTTATCTGGCTAACTGAAATCGGAAATTTAAAAGCGGCATTGGCTTCTTTTACAACTTTCGAATAGAAGTTTTTCATTGTCGAGTCGGAGCTATATTTGAAGTGCTTTCCACCTGGGGTGGCTACTTGCGACGCAGTGATAATCATATCCGCAGCATCAATCATATCTCCTGACTTGTAAAATTTCAGGGCGTCCTTATAATAACCCGGAGCCGTTTTTCCGGCTATCTCATATTCCCCAAACTGTATTATATTTATCTTCCAGTCGTTACCATACTTTCCATAAATAGCCATCAACAAAATGCTGTTGTTGGTTTTTGTAGATTTTAACAAAGAAACATACATTTCCTTGTTCATCGCAAGATAATTAACAATATAGCCACTGCTGTCTCCGATACTTGATATCAATGTATTTGGAACATTGGCGGCTGTGTTTTTAGTGTAATACTCATCCACAATCTCATAATCACTTTCTGCCAATGCCGGCCCAACCTGGTTAATAATAGTATCCATCTGGTTTCCTGATTCAGTTAGTAGCGCCGGAGATAAAAGCTTTTTTACGGCCGTGACATCCTTGTTTTTGAAATCATTAAAAAGTTGTTTGTTTAAAACTGCGATCTCGCTTCTTATATCTTGCTGAATATGGTCATTTTTCCATGTTCCGGAAGTGCCAAGGTGACAACCCTGGGTCATTAAGCTCACAATTACAAGAAGAATTGCTGGAGTGTATTTTTTCATGTTGGATAAGGTTAAGTGTACTTTAATTGGATTTAAAAAACGAAAACGACGAATGCCCGTACTTTCGCTGTTCTACAAAAGCAGGGTGGTTGTTCAAATTCTGCAGCGATTGATGCTCAATGATCAATAAACCATCAGGCAACAGCAAATTCTTATCAAAAACAATCTTAGCGATCTCCGGAATTCGGTTCAGATCATAAGGCGGATCGGCGAAGATGAGATCATATTGATCGGTTTCCAGTTCAAGGTATTTGAAAACATCTGCTTTATAAGTCTTGATCTGCTCAAAACGATGCTGACGCGCGGTGTCTTTAATATAGTTGATGCAATGTATGCTGCGGTCGACTGAGATAACCTGCGCTGCTTCCCTCGATGCAAACTCAAAAGAGATATTCCCGGTCCCGGCAAAGAGGTCGAGCACTTTGATGTTTTCAAAATCGATCTGGCTTTGCAAGATATTGAACAGCGCTTCTTTTGCCAGGTCGGTAGTAGGGCGTACGGGCAAATTCTTAGGCGGATTAAGCCTGAGCCCCTTTAGTTGGCCTCCGATGATCCGCATAGCGATAAAGCGGTGAGGGTTAATATATCATGTGGAGTGGTTTGCCCGGATAAAGCTAACGCACTCTGAGTATTCAGTTCCAGTTTGCGGAAAAAGCGGTCAAGGCGAATGCCGTTTTCATCATCCGGAGTTATTGTGCCACTTAGAATTAGGGTCACATCTCCCGGCAGCAATTGCAGTTCGCTGGCAACAAGCGTGGCAAAATAAGCCAGCTCATCTGGTGCCATAAACTCAAAGCTGTTGTAAAAACGCAATTTACCTTCTTTAAAGTTCAGGAATTCAGCTTTGCTGCCTTCCACGTTCAGGTATATCTCATTGTCTGCCGGGTTGTTTGCTGCTGTAAGTTTCACCCAGCCTTTTGGTGCGAATACAATGCTATTGATGCCGAATCTCTCGGCAACTAAATTCACTAAGGTAGTATCCGCTTTAAATATCACCTGGTTATCATCATCAAGCGGCTGAGAGAACACTTTCTCATCACGTTTTACATCCAGGAAACGGGCGAAATCTGTTACCTTCTCTGGATTAAACAAACTCGCCGGAACAATAGTAAAGCCAGTATAAGGAATGGCAACTATACGCTGACCATAATCAGTAGTCAACATATTATCTGACGACTGACTGAGTGTAGCAAGATCAAGATTTTCTTTCAGGACAAGCATCCGGCCCTGGCCCGCAACGGCATAAGAAAACGAATGTGAGCCGATCTTAATTAATAAGGTATAGCCGGCGTGTTGATCTGTGTTCAAGTTAATATGATTGTTTTAGATAGTTGCGGTTACTAAAGCAGCTATTGGCAAAAGTAATATTTTTTGGCCTTAGGTTTTAATCTATTTTATGCTTTAAATCTTTTCAATAACCAATTCTTTCGAACCACTTTCTAACGAATTATACTCATCATAGTGAATGTGATATCCGATAGGCACTGTATCCTGAGCTAGCGAAAGCAATTGAGTGGCGAGAGAGGTTAACCCTGCTTTATTTAAACGGATTAATACATCGCTATTGGATTCCTTTACGCTAATCTCGAAATTATTCTCCCAGTGAATTTTTAAACCATCTTCTTTATTGTATTCGGGAATTTCTAATGTAATAATCATTATAAGGTTGTTATTTCTCAAATATAATCTAATCAATATGGCGATCAGTAAATTAATCAGCATTTTTGTTCGTGCCCACTACAGATCAAATTGTCAAAGCTTTCCCGCATGAACCCACGCCTCAGCAACTGGAATTGTTTGATAAACTGCATGAATTTTTGATCAGCGATAACGGCGACGAGTGCTTTATACTTCGGGGCTATGCTGGTACGGGTAAAACAACAGTCGTAGGTGCACTTGTAAAGGCGCTTAAATACTACAACTATAAATCAGCATTGCTGGCGCCAACGGGCCGTGCCGCAAAAGTGATCACCAATTATTCAGGTCGAAAGGCATTTACAATTCACAAGCGTATTTATCGCCGCAAATCGGCTATGAATATTGATGATGCGTTCCGGTTGGCAGATAATCTTGCTTCAGATACATTGTTCATTGTCGATGAGGCCTCCATGATCTCGGACGCACTGGCAGGCAATACCCGCGAAACCTTGCTGCACGACCTGGTAAGTTATGTGTACAATACCAAAAACTGTAAGCTGATGCTGGTGGGCGATACAGCCCAATTGCCACCTGTTGGTGCCGATAATAGTCCTGCGCTGGATGTTAAGCTGATGAAGGCGGAGTTTGCATTAGAGATGTTCAGTTTTGAATTGACGGATGTACTGCGCCAGCAAAAGAACTCGGGCATATTGTTGAATGCCACCTCGCTGCGGGAGATCATCCGGAAAGGGAAAATAGTTACGCCAAAAGTAGTTACCAAAGGTTATAAGGACGTTTTCAGGATGACAGGTGAGCGCCTCGAAGAAGGCCTTAACTATGCATATAATAAATATGGCTACGATGGTACCTTGATCGTTTGCCGGTCTAATAAAAATGCCAACCTGTATAACAAACAAATACGCGGACGTATTTTATTGCGTGAAGAAGAACTCACCGGCGGTGATCAGGTAATGGTGGTACGTAACAATTATTTCTGGCTGCAGGACCAGGAGGAGGGAAGCACAGGATTTATTGCTAACGGTGATATTGCCAGGATAAAAAAAGTACGCCGCTTTGAAGAAATGTACGGCTTTCGTTTTGCCGATGTGCAGCTGGAGTTTATAGATTATGCAGAAGATCCCGTAGTGGAATGTAAGATACTGATGGATACGCTTTACTCAGAGGCTCCGGCACTGCCACCAACAGATCAGAAGCAATTCTTTATGGAAGTGATGAAGGACTACGAGCACATCGCCAGCCGCAAAGGCAAACTGGACGAATTGAAGCTGAACCCATACTACAACGCCCTGCAAATCAAGTTCGCATATGCCGTCACCTGCCACAAAGCGCAGGGAGGGCAATGGGAAGCCGTGTTTGTAGATCAAGGCTATCTAACCGAAGAAATGATCAATATGGACTTCCTGCGCTGGTTTTATACAGCGTGCACCCGCGCATCAAAAGAACTTTTCCTGGTGAACTTTAACAAAATGTTTTTCCACGATCAACCCTCGGAAGACTTTTAAAAATGCAGGTAGGTTAACGGCCAAATTACCTGGTCGATAAACTTAGCATGAAATAATAAAGGAGCAGGCACCACCAGCCAGAAGAATAGCCATAGGCGGGCAATAAACTTATTCTTGAGGAACAAAATGCCGTTATTGCTCAACGCTTTTTCAATCAGCACCAGCAGTCCTTGCAAAACAAAATAAAGTGTCGGCAACCCATAGCCACCATTTACGGGAACACTTAAAGCCAGTTCATGCAAAAAGCCGGAGAAAATGAAAGATGCCATCAATGCTACAGCGCTGCCTGTTTTTGATCTGAGTGGACGGAATATCGTTAACGAAGTCATCTCACTAAAGGCAAGGTTCCAGCGCTTGCTCCAGAATTCGGTTAAACTCAATGCCTTCGCCGGTTTTCTGAATAGCAGGTAGGTTGCTATTCCTTGTAATCGTAAAGCGCCAGCACTTATATTCAGCATCCCGAAATGCAGGATCAGGCTTAAACCTACCAGGAGCATGGCGCTTATTAATAGATAGGTTGCAAAAATGCTTATCGGCAACAATAGCACATAATGCGCTGAGCTAACAAGAATTACCCCGGCAACGACCCTGCTTATACCAAACCAGATCATTTTCCATGCGTAGGGGAGAGGTTTGGTGCTAATGTTTTCAAAGGGCTGGGCACGCATCCCAGCCCAGCAACAGGCAAACAGCAGCCATTGCTTAAGGTTTAGGTTTGAAGGCCTCTTTTTATATTCTTCGGTTGCTGCAATCACTTTCATACAATTAAATGTGGTTGAAATAAGTGTCAGCATCCTTATTACCGGATTGGCATCAAGAAAAATAACGTAAACAATGGCGAGGCTCAAAACGAAGGTGATCCAGCTTAATAAGACAGCTTTCTTTTTCTGAAGCAAGTATCCGGCAAACACTACCGCCAGGTTTAAAGCCCCCCAATAAGCGAGTTGTATCAATAACGTTTTCATTTGATAAGGTAGTTAGAGGCAAAAGCCCATGCATAAGTCACAGTCAGGAAGACAAACGTGCTCACCAAAACAATTTCGCCAAACTGGTGCCATTTCCCTTTGGGAAAGTTTGATCTGTCGAAGTAAAAGAATTGGATCAGCAGCCGTGATATCCAGTAAAGCGCGATAAAGCCGGTAATAACAGTACCAAGGCGAGAACCGCTTGCTAATTCCTTATAGTTAAATACAGATAATATCCCCCAGGATAGGTTCATGACCAGAATATAACATGCATAAACCCAAAATATCTGCCTGATCAATGGATTTGTTTGGGCTAATTTATCTTTCCAATTCAATATTTGCGGTATGGTTATACTTCCAAGTGCAAGTGCTATCTGGGCAATTCCGGCCAGCAGGATAAAGGTTTGAATCGTTGACGTTGTGTTTTAGATTGATGAACAAATGTAATTAAAATATTGAACTTTCAAAAATTATTGAAAATAAAATATGAAAATATGTTACCTGATAGAGTGGTATGAAAATCATGTGAATCAAAAAAATCCTTGAATCGTGTCGTGTTCTAGTCTACAACCGGCAGCTGAATAATAAACGTAGAGCCCTTTTTCTCCTCGCTCGTCACATTGATGCTACCCTGGTGATTTTCGATGATCTGTTTGGATATACTCAAACCCAAACCGGTGGATTGCTCACCCCGCAGACCAGGGCGGCGTGCTTTTGAGAAGCGCTCAAAAATATGGGGGAGCAGTTCTTCAGGTATGCCCAGTCCGTAATCTCTCACTTCAATAACTGCACTCCCGTTTTTTGCACTCAGGTATATTTCGATCTTGTTGTTATTCTTGGAAAACTTCAAAGCGTTGGTAATCAGGTTATCCATCACGCGCTGAAATTTCTCACAATTTATCTCCACATACACCTGGTTTTTAGAGCTGATCAGGAAAATATTGTTTTTGGCTTCTTTCTGAATCTTCCATTCGTTGATGATGTTCTTCAAAAAGTAATTCATTTCGGTGCGCTGCGTCTCAACAATGTTGATGTTCTCATTGTTGGCAGCGTCCAGCAGATCGGCGATAATACCACGGGCCTTTACGCAGGATGTCTTGATCATCTCCAGGTTTTCGCGGGTCTCGCCATCAATTTCCTCCATTTCCATCATCAGGGCTAGCGTTTCAATTGCACCTATAGGGTTACGAAGATCATGTGCCACCATACCTAATATCTCATTCTTAAATGCACCTGCTTTTTCAATGGCGATGTTCTTCTCCTTAATATCTACCAATTGCAAAAAGTAACTCGATTTATAGGAGTAGAAATATCTCGATATGAAATAAAAGCAAAAGAGTAGTATGACCGATATCAACTGGTTATAGATCATCTCCATGCCTTCGTTTTGGGTGTTGTAGAGAAGTGCGGTAAACAACCCCTCTGTTATAAAAACCAGTACCAGAGCCTCATCCCATTCAAATACAAATACCACACTGATAATACTCAACGCAGTAAGGTAAATCGTCATCGAATTGCGCGGATCAGAGGTAGCTATGAAGCTGGAGAACATACCGCTCAGGATGATATATAGGGCGAACAAAAAAACAAAAAGAGTCATCACAAAATTGGCCTGCTTTTGTTTTTTGAACAGGAAAATGAGCAGGTAGCTGCAACCCAGGAAAATAGGCGTTATGGCAATGTACAACCAGTTGGTAAAGTTAAATTCAGGATAATTTTGCGCCCGGGTAAGACTTTCAGGGAATATAGCATAGAGTAAGCGCAATACGATGTTAAGGATCAGAAAGATGATGCTACCTGTCCTTACAGCTCCAAGGTTCTTAAGCGTATAATAGTCGCGGTACGAAATCCGGGTTTTACCCCTTACCTTATTGTTTTGGTTATTCAATACATTAAATTATAGTATATCAAAGATAAAAAAATTAGGAATATACACAAGCAGTAATAGGGTTTTACTACCTGATAATGTTTCGGTTATGGGTATAAAAGTAGACAAAATGTCTTTCAAAACTAATTTCTTCGTGACATTTTTTCATTTTCATTAAAATGGCAATTTTTTTGATGATATGATAAACGTAAAATAATCAATTAGCATGAATTTTAACAACTTCACTATAAAAGCACAGGAAGCCGTGCAGAAGGCTTCTGAGATTGCAACTGGTAACCAGCAGCAGGCAATTGAGAATGCTCATTTGCTGAAAGGCTTGCTTTTGGTTGATGAAAATGTGATCTCCTATCTATTAAAAAAACTGAACGTTAACCTTAACCGGTTGAATGACAACCTGGATGAACAGATTGCATCATACCCAAAGGTAAGCGGCAGCAATATTTATTTATCATCAGAAACTAACTCGGCTTTGCAGAAGGCACAATCGTACCTGAAAGAATTTAAAGACGAGTTTGTATCTGTCGAACATATATTATTAGGTATCCTGGCAGCAGGTGGCAAAGCCAGCACTGCACTGAAGGATTTGGGCGTGAATGAAAAAGACCTTAAAAAAGCCATTATTGAATTGCGCGGAGATACCAAGGTAACAGATCAAAATGCCGAAGCTACTTATAATGCATTAAATAAATATGCCCGTAACCTGAATGAATATGCCGAATCAGGCAAGCTCGACCCGGTTATCGGTCGCGACGAAGAGATCAGGCGGGTGATACAGATATTATCGCGTCGTACCAAAAATAATCCTATCCTGGTAGGTGAGCCCGGCGTTGGTAAAACTGCCATTGCCGAAGGCATTGCTTTTAGGATCATTAAAGGCGATGTGCCTGAGAACCTGAAAACCAAAACCGTTTACTCATTAGATATGGGTGCGTTAATAGCAGGTGCCAAATACAAAGGCGAATTTGAGGAACGCTTAAAGGCGGTTATTAAAGAAGTAACCCAGGCCGACGGCGAGATCATCCTGTTTATCGACGAGATACATACGCTGGTTGGTGCAGGCGGTGGCGAAGGTGCAATGGATGCTGCAAACATCCTGAAACCTGCCCTGGCACGTGGCGAGTTAAGAGCCATTGGTGCGACCACGCTGAACGAATACCAGAAATACATGGAAAAGGACAAAGCTTTGGAGCGCCGTTTCCAGATAGTACTGGTGGATGAGCCGGATACTCAGGATGCTATTTCTATCCTGCGCGGCTTGAAAGAACGTTACGAAACGCATCATAAAGTGCATATCCGCGACGAGGCTATCATAGCAGCTGTCGAAATGTCACAACGTTATATTTCAGACAGGTTCTTGCCGGATAAAGCTATAGACCTGATGGACGAAGCCGCATCTAAGCTGCGTTTAGAGATGGATTCAGTGCCTGAAGAGGTAGATGAACTCGACCGTAAGATCATGCAGCTGGAAATTGAACGGGAAGCGATAAAACGGGAGAAAGATGAAAAGCGTGTAAGCGAACTGAGCGAAGAAATTGCCAATCTTTCATCAAGCCGCGACTCGCTCCGTGCACAATGGAAGAGCGAAAAGGATGTGGTAGACAATATCAACCAAAAGGTTGAGCAGATCGAGAACTTTAAATTGGAAGCCGACCAGGCCGAACGTGCAGGTGATTATGGAAAAGTAGCCGAATTGCGCTATGGCCGAATAAAAGAGGCCCAGGACGAAGTAGAAAAACTAAAAGCCACTTTACTGGAAAACCAGAAAGAGCACCGTATGCTGAAAGAGGAAGTCACTGCCGAAGATATTGCGGGCGTAGTTTCCCGCTGGACAGGCATCCCGGTTTCCAAAATGATACAAAGCGAACGCGAAAAGCTGCTTCACCTGGAAGATGAGCTGCACAAACGTGTAGCAGGGCAGGAGGAGGCTATTGAGGCTATAAGCGATGCAATCCGCCGCAGTCGTGCCGGATTGCAGGACAAAAAGAAACCTATCGGTTCATTTATATTCCTGGGTACTACCGGTGTTGGTAAAACCGAGCTGGCAAAGGCTTTGGCTGAGTACCTGTTTAATGACGAAAACGCGCTGGTGCGTATCGATATGTCGGAATACCAGGAACGTCATGCCGTATCGCGCCTGATCGGTGCGCCTCCGGGCTATGTTGGGTATGATGAAGGCGGTCAGCTGACCGAGGCCGTTCGACGTAAACCATATAGTGTGGTGTTATTGGACGAGATCGAAAAGGCTCACCCGGACGTATTCAATATCCTGTTGCAGGTGCTGGATGATGGTCGTTTGACCGACAATAAAGGTCGCGTGGTCAACTTTAAGAATACCATCATCATTATGACTTCGAATATTGGTTCGAACCTGATCCAGGAAAACTTCCAGGATTATGAAGATAGCGATAAAGAGGCTGTGGTTGCTAAAACCAAAAACCAGTTATTCGAGTTATTAAGACAGACCATCCGTCCGGAGTTTTTGAACAGGATTGACGAGATCATTATGTTCACACCGCTTAGCCGCGATGAGATTGGCGAAATTGTGAAACTGCAATTCAAGCATGTACAGGATTCACTGGCCGAAATGGGGGTAAGTATCGAAGCTTCGGAAGAGGCGTTAGACTGGCTGGCACAACTAGGCTACGACCCTCAGTTCGGCGCAAGGCCATTGAAGCGTGTGATCCAGAAAAAGATACTGAACGAATTGTCTAAACAGATCCTGAGTGGTAAGATAGACAAGGACAGCAAGATAAAGCTGGATATGTTTGACAATCAGTTTGTATTCCTGAACACACAGGAACCGGAACACGCAGAATAATAAAGTCTATTAATTAATTTTAGCTATATATCGGAAAGCCACCGTTGAGGTGGCTTTTCTGTTTTACTCCTAAGTATAAAGTTTTACCAGGGCTTCAATTTGTTAATGTCTGTTAAGGACTCTTCACCGGACGACCCCGGCGTGTTTTCATCAACCTCAGATACAGCTTCAATATCAGCAAATAATTTCCTGTCCCTGGTTAATGTTGGTGCGATGCCAAATATGCCGATGCCGCTTGCTGCCAGCAACATAAACAGGATCAATGCACATACCCTTAGCATCCTTTTAAGGTATTTCATTTATATGTTTTTAATGCAGTAGCGCGCCGCAAGCAAATGCAGAATACACTACAGAATGTGATCAAATGGATTATACCGTCGCAACGGCAGAAAAAAGATGAGTTGGATAATTATCCTAAAAGAATGGAGGGATAATCACCTTTATTTAGAGGAAAGGCTTTTATCTGGAAGAAAAAGGCAGTTTTAGTCCTGCTTTTATAAGACATAGACACGCTGTTAATGCGAGTGCAAACTTTACGGCTGTGTATCCGGCTTATATCAAAAGTTGATATTGTAAAAATTGAAAGGGTAGAGTAACTGTTGTAAACCTGGCGCAGGGCCCGTTTATAGCTTATGACTTTTGACAGGTTAATTTGTTGATTTGCGACTAAAGTGGTTCGGTGAACGTTTAGCCCGGCCTGTGGTTTGAGAGCTATCCCCGAAAAAGTAAAAAAGCTCACTGACAAAATAGCCGCAAAAAGCCATTTTGAGCATTTGTTTTTAAAATCAGATGTAAGGATGCTACTCATTAAGGATAAAAATACAACAAAAAAAGATATATGTATCCTGTTAGAGCCATCCGTCAGAGCAAACTATATTAGACTGGCTGGCTAAGTTAGATTACGAGTCTCAGTTTGGCGCAAGATCTGTGAAATGTGTGAGCCAGAAGAAGATTCTAAACAAATTTTCGGAATAGATCCTTAGTGGTTAGATAAGCAGGGCAGTAAGAAAAAGCTGGATATGTTTGACAACCAGTTTGTATTCCTGAACACACGGGAACCCGAACACGTAGAATAAAGAGTCTATTAATTAATTTTAGCTATATATCAGGAAGCCACCGAGAGGTGGCTTTTCTGTGTTACTGTAATTTTTTGATTGGGATTTAAAAACGCTTCCTAAACAATTTTTATTTCAAAATTAAACTTGGTTGGATCATAATCAATCAAGAATTTATCAATAAAATATTTGTGATATTTTATTAAATCTTCTTGTGTGTAACCACCTTGTCCTATTGCTAAGTATTGACGAATTGTTGCAAGTGTTCTTGGACATTCATGAATAATAACGTTCTTATTTTGGATTTCTATATTTACCCATGAGCCATTTATTGTTGCTTCATCAGTTTTTTTTCTTATCAAATCCACTTGCTTGATCAACTCTTCCTGCGATTTAGGTAATATGATAATAACCTTCACATTATTAGTCACAACTGGAGGCTTGCTCGTATTTTTAAAGTTAAATGTTAAAGGTTGCCCCGCTCTTAACTTATCCATTATTACTGTAAATGTTGTGATAAAAAAATTGTTAAAATACCCGGTTTCCAGTGCTTCTGAGATAGCTTTTATCTTTTTCTTATAATTCCTTAGGATATCAAATAAGATTAATAGAATAAATACAATAATAGATGTAGAAATAGCGATTTTGTCTGGGCATTCAGTTTTGGCTATTTTTTTATAAAGTTTATCCAGACCATCATAATATGCATAAGTTGTAGGTAAGACTAACGCAACAAATTCTTTCCAGTCAAAGTTTTTTTTAATAGAAGCGGGTGACAACCATTTAAAGGATATTCTCATGATTTAGATTGTTTAATTGTGATAATCTAATCTAACAACCTTAAAAGTTCCAATCAACCCGTGTTTTAACGGTAATTTAGCTTATGGTCAGCGTTATTATCGTGCCAACTTCAACAGTGAATAAATTGTACAGTGATAATATCTACCACAGGCTGAATTAAGTTTAAACAGATAAACAGAAAGCCACCTTTTGGCTGGTTTTCTGTTTATCTGTTTCCTGTTATCTTCACATTCTTCCAATCCCCATCGCTGTCAGTCCAAAGCCCGATTAAAGTTCCATTGGTATGAACAAGCGGTTCAACCACTAACGATGGTGTAGCATTTCCATTAACATAAACTTTAATATTCTTACTATCTACAGTTATACGCGCATGAACCCATTCGTTTGGAGCAGGAGCAGGAGAGATGGGCTGTTCGTATTTTCCGGGAAACTCGTTCCTGAGTTTTTCCCATCCATATTTGGGCGGGGCAATGTATTGTACCGCGTGCAATTTTCTTACCGGATCAGCCGACCGGAAATTAAATGGACGAAAATAAACCGCTTCAAATGTGGAATCGTTTACCCCATGAAAGGCGATCCCGACAAAACTGCCTTGCAGCTTATCTTTTCCTTTAATGTCAACCTCAATAGTGCCATTGGTAAATTTGGTATTATTAAGCCAGGCATGGCCTTCACCTTCGCCGTCGCTAAGATGGATGCTTCCGGGTTCTGTACCGGGGCTTATCGTCCTGTTAAAAACGGTATACTTCTTTTGCAATTCATCAGCTGTTTGAGCGAAGCAATTAAGCGTACTGGAAAGTAAGATAACAAGAACGGCAAGAGTTAAGCTTTTCATAGTCTGACGGATAAATTTTAGGAATAAATTTCCGGATAATAGGCAGGTTTATCAATTCATTTTCTGTTCAAGTTTTTTCAAGTTCATGTTTTATGATTTTAAACCAAGATGCTATTTGGTAGTCTTAACCAAATCAATAAACACAACAAGAAAAGTTATGAAAAAAGCACTATTTGTCCTGGCAATTGCGATTGCATCGGCCAATGTCTCTCATGCACAAAGAGTTGAAGGCAGAATCGGCATCGATGTGGTCCTCGGGAACAGAGCACCTACCCCTAATGAAGTTAACGCGATGCGTGCCGAAGAAATGAGGCATCCCAACATTGCCAAATCTATGCACGATATGGAGGATGCAATGAAACACCTGCATAAAGCGCCGGATGAATTTGGCGGTCACAAAGCGCAGGCAGAAGCCGATCTGAAACAAGCCTGGGTTTCATTAAGGAAAGCGCTGTACTATCGTATTTATCAGGATACACACTAATCAATTGTGATTATCCAACAAAAAATGCCCGTATCTGCGGGCATTTTTGTTTAATCTATGATCGATATCCCATTCGCATCCGTAGTCAGCACCTCGCTCATATAATCCAAAAACGGACGCAGATTCTTAAAGGCGTTATTCGCGATAAATAAAAAATCAGGACTGAGTATCTCCTCATCCGTAAACTCAAGTCTGAACATGAATTGTTTATGCCGCAACAGATCGATGGCAGGGTGATCTTTGTCATATCCGCGCGGTGCAGATATTACTTTTTCGCCCCGCATGTTACCGAATGTTTCTTTCAGAATTGGGTTCGCCAGTACATTTCTCCAATCCTCGTAATTATCATCAATATCCTGCCTTATCCGTTTCATATCATCCGGCTCCGGTCCAAAAAAGCCACCAACTACCCTTGAATCGCCCGGTTCGATCCGCAAATAATAACCGCCGCGCAGCTTTTTGGTGGCCCGTCTGAATATGCAGCTCCAGTGCTTGTTATAGGGTGTTTTATCTTTCGAAAAACGAACATCCTTGTATATCCTGAACATGCTTTTCCGTCCTGATGGGGTTTCGATCCTGTCGTGCTTATTTAATTCTCCGATCAATGCATCGGCAAAAGCAATGATGTTATTGTGCGCTTCTGTATAGCGATCCTTATTATTACTGAACCACTCGCGGTTATTATTTTGAGACAGATCTTTTAAAAAATCAAGCGAATCTTTATTTATTGTAGCAAAGGCCATTTTATTACTCATATGATATTCCAAATCTAGCCAAATACCCGTTAAACAAAAAAGCTCCCCTGAATATACAGGAGAGCTTTCTATCTGGATTAAATCTTAATTTTTCTTTTCTTTTTCTTCGTGCTGTTGTTTAGGCTGACGGTTGTTGTTGTTACGCTGACCTCTTTGCTGGTGCCCATTATTATTCTGCCGTTGATTACGGTTACCCTGCTGTGTGTTCGGATTGTTGCCGTTTGCAGGCACTTGGCCATTTGGCCTCTGGTTACTTTGAGCATTCGGATTGTTGCCGTTTGCTGGTGTTTGCCCGTTTGGTCTTTGATTTTCCTGGGCGTTCGGATTATTACCCGGTGCTGCATTGCCACTTGGGCGCTGGTTTTGATTACCCTGAACATTTGGATTTGCGCCGGGATTTGCATTATTGTTAGGGCGCTGTCCTTGGTTGCCAAAACCGCCGTTCCTTTGGTTAGGATTGTTTGACCGTTGGGCCGCATTGCCTCCCTGGTTGTTATTGGTGTTATTCCTTTGACCGGAATTTTTTGGCATATTATTAAATGCGCTTCTATCCGGCGGGCGTTGAGCGGCTAAATTAGATGGTGCACCGCCGTGATTGTTGGATGCAAATTGGGCATTGTTACTACGGGCCAATTGCTGGTTACGGTTTTGCTCAGCGGTAGCCATTACGTGGTGGTCATTGTTGGCTGAAAGCTCTGCCTGGGAAGGTCTTGCGGTAACGCCACCCTGGCCGTTAAAGCTCACACGGTTATTTACCACAGTGGTATTGTTGATTACGGTGCGGTTCACATAGGTATTACGTACCACAACCGTATTTACTCTTACAACGGCAGTGTTGTACCTGAAACGGTTTTCGTGCCATTCGCCGCCAACAAATCCTACGCCCACGTAGCCGTAGCCGTAATTAATGCCGCCATAAAAACCAACATGTGGTCCCCAATAGCCTACGTGGAACATATAACGTCCACCTACAATACCCCAGTAAGGAGGAGTCCATAAATAGCCTACAGTCGGTGGAGCAACCCATACACCCGGTACCCAGTAATAACCACCTCTTACCGGACTAAATGCCCAATACCCCGGTTGCCACAAATAGCCATCTGTCGGGCATTCAGGTTGCTCATATTCAGGAAGTGGAGGAGGGGCTGTCTCTGCCGATACATCTGTATCCACAGCGCTATCATACTCTGAACCGTCATCGCCCTGATTACCTCCTTGCACATTTTCTTCCGGTTGTCCATTAGCCTGGTTGAATTTACCATAAGCCAGGCAGTTGTTCATGTTGACCACATTGTTGCCTTGCACAACTTCAGGTACCCAATTACGGGACGAAGGGTTAAAATAGTATAGGGTGTTCTGATCTACATTATATAAAAATGAGTAAACGATCTGGCTGCGTCCGAAAGAAGAGGTTTCCATATCCAGCTGAAAGGCATTGCCATTAGCCTGCGGATCAGCCTGGATCACCCTGACAGTTTTGCGGCCCGGTATCATGCGGGTATTATGCATGCGCGCAGATTGTGTATTGATAACCAGGTTGATAAAAGCGTCTTTAAATAAAATAGCGTCATCGGTGTTTACCGGAACCTGCTGACCGCTTTGATAGTCAATGACGGAAATACTTGCGTTAGGAAATACATCTCTGACCTGGTTTTGGGCATAGCTCACATTGATGAGCAGTAATAATAGTAATACAATAGGGGTAATTCTTTTCATAGTGTTCAATTAAATAAGTGTCTGGATCTGGCTAATCTTTCATTAAAATTTATCAAAGGTCTGTATTGACATGATTTGTATTGTGTAACATTATTATTACCAACTTTAATTTGGGCGATTTCGTATAAATGAGTTAAAGTAGTTAAATTAATTTGAACTGCCGGACGCGAGGTCTGGCTTTTCTTTTTTATAGACACGCCATTCTCAATGGAGTTTAATCGTTCCTGATAATAAATATCGCTCACGCAAAACGTTTAAGACAAACAACAGCACGGTTTTAAAGTTTACTTATTATCACCTTAATACAAAAACCTATGAGAAGCTATGAAACTTTAGTGGATGCCACTAATGATATGAATAAACGGGGATATACGGCCAATTTAAGCCTTGAAGGCGATACTTTAGATGATAAAGAGAAAGACGTCCATATGGGTGCCGATGATTTTGAGATAGACGAGTTTTACCGGTTTGAAGGGGAAAGCAACCCATCCGATATGTCAATTGTATATGCTATTAAATCACAGAAATATAATCTAAAAGGCGTCTTAGTAAATGCTTTTGGCACTTATGCCGATAATAGCGAGTCGGCTATAGAGGCTAAGCTGCATCATTACCAGGTGAGTACACATTTGCACCGGGAGGATCAGCCGACTTCGGATTAGTTGCAGTGGCAGTTGGTAGTGGCAGTCTGATGTTTTACTTGAATCGTCACCGATGACCGCTGCCAACTGCAACTGCCACTGCTACTTTAGCTTCGAAAGTATTTTCCTTCCTCTCGACTGAATAGCCGCCGTTCCATCACGCATCAGGAAATGGATTTGGTTAGCGAGTTCCTCAGCTATCCATGGATAGCGGTCACTGACATTGTATAAGGCTTCGGCGGCAAATACTTTAACAGCGATCAATATTTTGGGATCGATCAGCCAGTCGAATAATTGTTCAACTACTGGCTCAAAATCAATCTCAGTTATTTTTTCCTTAATTCTGGCCTGTGCTTTTGGTGCAGTGATATTCATCAATATTTTGGCGTAATGTCTTTTGCAGCTAGGATTGTCCACATCTTTTACTCTTGAGATAAGATATTCCAGATGTTCTACATAGTTTTCCGGTTTTTGAAGGAGTAAGTTTTCGAGTATCCACGCTGCCCTGAACGCTATATTTTTATCTGGATGAAAAGTGATATCGATAAGATCGTGTATAGAAAACTGCTGCTCCTCGATGATCGCAGTCAATTTAACCACCTTGGTTTTGATCATGGTGGTGCTAATTTCTTTTATCAGTTCGTCAGATGTCAACATCTTTAAACCTGATTGGGGGAGAATTAATCTTCAGGATGCAGGTAGCTCAGGATGTAGTTACACTTTGCCAGCAGGTTAGGCGTAGCAGTGCGGGTCATAAATTCCAGTTGTTTTGAAAGTTCTTCGGCTATCCATGGATAGCGGTGGCGCAGGTTGAACAAGGCCTCTGCGGCGTAGGCACGAACACTTACCAGCATTTTAGGGTCGATCATCCACTCAAAGCATAGTTCTACCACACGCTCCAATTCAATCTCTTTCATCTTTTCACGGACATCTCTCGGTACTTCCGGCGAGGTGATGTGCATTAAAATTTTAGCGTAAGGCTTTTTACTGCTTGCGCTTTTTACTTCAAAAATATGATCGATGAAATATTGGATATCGTCGTAATAACTTTCAGGGAATTTGAACAATACGTATTCCAATAAACGTGACGATTTTAAGGCAATCTCCTTATCCTCATGAAAAGTCATATCAACTAATTCCCTCAAAGAGAAGTTTTCCCTCTTTATCTGGCGCCCCAGTTTGGCTACTGTGGTCCCTTTACCAGGAGCGGACATATGTTGAATTAATTGCGACTGCGTCATTTGCGGCTAGGAGTTTCTTTACTTACCTTTTCTCGACTGTTTAAAAGTTATTAACAATTGTGATAAACGTATGTGGAAAGGCAATGTAAATATAGTATTAGTTTATATCTTCTCCAAGATTTTTTAATTAAAAAAATATTTTTTATTTTATACTGACAAAGTCACTTATTAGCTACTTCGGCTAAAAATTCTACATTTGCAATCCACCTTTATTAGTTTTTTGATGGTTAAATTCAACCGTTTTACTTTGGATAACGGACTTCGTGTCATCGTGCACGAAGACCATACAACTCCTATGGCAGTGCTTAATATCTTATATGATGTTGGTGCACGCGATGAAGATCCTGACAAAACAGGCTTTGCGCATTTGTTTGAGCACCTGATGTTTGGCGGATCGGTTAACATTCCTGTTTATGACGAACCTTTACAACGTGTAGGGGGAGAGAACAATGCATTCACCACCAATGATATCACCAACTATTATATCACCCTGCCCGCAGCTAATATAGAAACAGCTTTCTGGTTGGAAAGTGATCGTATGCTAAGCCTTGCGTTCAGCAAAAAAAGTCTCGAGGTGCAGCGTAATGTGGTAATAGAAGAGTTTAAGCAACGCTACCTGAACCAGCCCTATGGCGACGTGTGGCTGAAACTTCGCCCGTTGGTTTACAAAAAGCACCCATATCAATGGGCTACCATAGGTAAAGAGATCAAGCACATAGAAGATGCGAAAATGGAGGATGTAAAGTCATTTTTCAAAAAGCATTATAACCCACAAAATGCCATTATGGTAGTCGGCGGCGATGTTACTACTGAGCAGGCTAAGCAATTGGCCGAAAAGTGGTTTGGACCGATCCCCGCCGGTGAAAAATATCAACGCAATCTGCCGCAGGAGCCTGAACAAAAGGAAGAGCGCAGATTGACGGTTGCAGGCAAAGTACCATTGAACGATGTGTACATAGCATTCCATATGCCCGGTCGTTTGGATGATGGCTATTATGAGGCTGATTTGATATCGGATATTTTGTCGAGAGGGAATTCATCGCGCTTGTATAAAACCTTAGTAAAAGACAAGCAGTTGTTCAGCGAGATACATGCCTACAACATGGGCAGCTTTGACCGCGGCATGTTCGTAGTAGAAGGTAAACCTTTGGAAAACGTAAGCATTGAAACTGCGGAAGCGGCTATTTGGGAAGAGTTGGAGATCATTAAAAATGAATTAGTCCCGGCGGATGAACTGACCAAGGTGAAGAACAAAACAGAATCAACCATGGTGTTTTCTGAAATGTCGTTACTGGATAAGGCGATGAACCTTGCCCAATTCGAACTATTTGGAGATGCTGAAGGTCTGAACCACGAAACTGATAAATATCTGGCCGTAACTGCCGAGCAGATACAAAAACAGGCCCAGGAAATTTTCCGCAAAGAAAATTCATCGACGTTGATTTACCTGGCGGCTTAGTTAGTGAAGGTTGTAAAAGTTATAAATGTTGAAATGGTTGTAGTGGTTGGAAAATTCCGACTCTACACAATTTTTACAACGTCTACAACTTCTACAACATCTACAACCATTATATAACTTTAACTAATGAAATTAGAAAGGACAATAGCACCTGAATTTAATGCAGTAGGACAGATAGAATTGATCAAGCCTGAACAGATCAACCTGGACAATGGCTGCAAAATATTCTGTTTTAATTCGAGCGATCAGGACCTGGTACGTATTGAGTGGATATTCAGTAATTTACGTTTTGATCCTGCTAAGCCATTACTGAACGTCGCGGTAAATACGATGCTGACAGAGGGCACATCAAAACTGTCGGCTGCGCAAATTGCTGATAAGATCGATTTTTACGGCGCCTTTTTGCAGGTCGATTACGGCTATGACCATTCGCAGGTGGTACTTTATACATTAACCCGTCACCTGGCGGCTACTTTGCCTGTACTGAAAGATATTATTACCGATTCTGTTTTTCCTGAAAAGGAACTGGCGACTTTTATCCGCAACCAGCAACAGAAATTGCAGGTTAGCCTGCAAAAGAACGATGTAGTCGCCCGTCGCAAATTCAACAAAGCGGTTTACGGAGATACCATTTACGGCTTAGGAGCCGATATGGACGATTACAAAACCCTGCATCGCGAAGATATGCTGGAGCATTTTAAACAGATGTACCAGCCGTCGAATTGTACCATTTTGGTATCAGGGAAAATTGATAATTCTACACTTGACCATTTAAAAGAATCATTTGGAAAAGAGTGGTCTAACTATTCCACCAAAGCGGACACCTCACAGCCTGAATTGAAACCGGCCACTGATCATTTCTATTTTGTTGAAAAACCGGAAGCATTGCAGTCGGCTATCCGCATGGGTATACCGTCAATCAATCGTACACATCCTGATTTCCCAGCGTTGCAGGTAATGAACACCGTTTTGGGTGGCTACTTTGGTTCGCGCCTGATGGCCAATATCCGCGAAGATAAGGGATATACCTATGGCATTGGATCGGGGTCAAGTTCATTAAGCAAAGGAGGGGCATTTTTTATAGCGACCGAAGTTGGCGCTGACGTTTGCAAAAAAGCAGTTAATGAAATTGAGAAAGAGATCAATATCCTAAAAACGGTGTTAGTGCCGGAAGGTGAATTATCACTGGTAAGAAACTATATGCTGGGCTCACTTTTAGGCAGTCTCGAAAATATATTTTCACACACTGACAAATTCAAAAATATCTATTTCTTCGGACTGGACTACGATTATTACGATCAATACACAGAAACCGTGAAGTCCATTACTTCTGTAGATGTGATGCAAATGGCCAAGAAATATTTGGATACGGATAATTTCTATAAGGTTATTGTAGGGAAATATTAGTTGATGTGCAGATGTGCGGATTTGCAAATGCGCAGATGAATGCAGTTTTGTTTCTTCAACAATAATCATTTGCACATCCTCACATCTGCATATTCGCACATCATAAACTGTCAACTTAAAGCAATCAAATGATTGTTTTTAAATTTGCACATCTACTCATTTGCACATCTGCACATATATTGCTATCTTTGCCTGGCAAATAATAAATCCAAAAAGTTATTTGCTATGCAGTTAGATCCCACCAAATTTGTCGCCGAAGGCTTAACTTACGACGATGTTTTATTACTCCCGGCTTATTCAGAAGTTTTACCGCGCGATGTAGAAACCGGTTCATGGCTTACTAAAAAGATCAGGTTAAATATTCCTGTCCTTTCAGCGGCGATGGATACCGTAACCGAGTCAGCTTTGGCCATAGCCATTGCACAAGCGGGCGGGATGGGCATCCTGCACAAAAACATGACTATCCAGGCACAGGCCGATGAAGTGCGCAAAGTAAAGCGTTCTGAAAGCGGCATGATACAGGACCCGGTTACCCTTCATGAGGATTCGACCGTAGCTGACGCCGTAAAGATCATGCGCGAGTACCGCATTGGCGGCATCCCAATTATTAATGGCGACCGTATATTAAGGGGTATTATCACCAACCGCGACCTGCGTTTCCAAAAAGACATGAACCGCCCGGTAAGTGAAGTGATGACCAGCGTTAACCTGATAACTGCTCCGCAAGGCACCACTTTACTGCAAGCCGAAGAGATACTTCAAAATCATAAAATTGAAAAACTGCCAGTAGTTGACCAGGATGGCCTTCTTTGTGGTTTGATCACTTTTAAGGATATCCAGAAATTCAAGAACTACCCAAATGCTTGTAAGGACGAATTTGGCCGCCTTCGTGTAGGTGCCGCAGTTGGTGTTGCATCTGATAATATTGACCGTGTAAAAGCATTGGTACAAGCGGGTGTGGATGTGATCACTGTTGATACAGCTCACGGTCATTCAAAAGGCGTTATCGACATGGTAAAAGCAGTTAAATCACTGTTCCCAGATCTCCAGGTGATAGCAGGCAATATCGCTACCGCTGACGCAGCCATCGCCCTTGCCGACGCAGGCGCTGATGCGGTAAAAGTAGGTATCGGTCCGGGCTCTATCTGCACCACACGCATCGTGGCTGGTGTAGGTGTTCCGCAATTATTCGCTGTGTACGAATGCGCTACAGCGTTAAAAGGACGTGGTATACCGGTTATAGCCGATGGCGGTATCAAACAAACTGGTGATATAGTAAAAGCAATTGCCGCAGGTGCAAGCTCCATCATGGCAGGCTCATTGTTTGCAGGGGTGGAAGAATCACCGGGCGAGACCATCATTTACGAAGGCCGTAAATTCAAATCATATCGTGGTATGGGTTCGGTTGAGGCAATGGACAAAGGCTCAAAAGACCGCTACTTCCAGGATGAAACCGATGTGGTTACCAAACTGGTACCTGAAGGTATCGTAGGACGTGTCCCTTATAAAGGCACATTATCAGAGGTGATCTACCAATACATCGGTGGTTTGCGCGCAGGTATGCATTATTGCGGTGCTGCCAATATCGAACAATTACAGGCAGCCAAATTTGTACGTATTACCGCAGCCGGCATGCGCGAAAGCCATCCTCACGATATTACAATCACGAAGGAAGCTCCGAATTATACTAGTAAAGGGTGACCGTTGATTTAAGGTGATTTTTATGATTTCGCTGATTTTGAATTAATCTAATAAAACAAATCAGCGAAATTCATTAATCATTCTAATCAGCGGTTCTGACAATCACTAATTCGCTAACTCACTAATTCACTCATTAAAAATGACCTCCATTTGTATCTTCTGTGGTGCTAATTTCAACGGCGATCCTGTTTTAAGGGAAGCTGCCGAACAATTGATCGAAGTGATGTTTAACCATGATATCAGTCTTGTTTTTGGCGGCGGAAAAGTAGGCCTGATGGGTTTGCTGGCTGATGAAATGATCAGTCGCGGTGGAAAAACGATAGGGGTGATCCCTCAGTTTCTGATGGATAAGGAAGTTGGTCATACAGGGCTGACCGAATTACACATCGTTGATACTATGCACCACCGCAAACAAATGATGAATGATCTGTGCGACGGTATCATCATGCTTCCAGGTGGTTTTGGTACGCTGGAAGAGTTTTTTGAAGTACTAACCTGGTTACAGCTTGGGCTTCATAACAAACCTATCGGCGTATTAAACGTCAACGGCTTTTACGACAACCTGCTTAAGCAAATGGATGTAATGGTTGAACAGAAATTCCTGAAACCTGCCAACCGTAAATTGGTGCTTACCTCTGGCGATCCGATTGAGCTGGTTAGCCTGATGGAAAATTTCAATGCTGTTCCTGACGAAGTTTGGTTTAAAGATAGGAATCTGACATAGATATTTTGTAGAGACGCCCCGATACATCGGGGCGTCTCTCATTTTGCAGTTATTTCTCTCCACCTTCCCGGCCATAAAAAATCACCCATGTCATAAAGTCATCGGTGAAATTCTCAAAGCGGTGTTTTACCCCGGCTTTTACAAAAAGCACATCGCCTTGTTTAAAAGTGGTGCGGTCATCCCCATTTAAAAATACGCCATTACCGCTGATGACGACATATAACTCATCCTGCTTATGCGGGGTTTGCGGGTCATTCTTTATCGGGCGATATATTTCGACAGACATGGTGCCATGTTCCATCACTTTGGCAAATAATTGGCCATGTGCCTGGTCTAACTTTTCTATTGCATCTGTGATACTTACTTTCATTCTGATTAAATAACTTTTTGTTTATGTTTGTCGTAACAGCTACCTGATAGATCACAATTAAGCCGACATAGCTCAGCTGGTAGAGCAACGCACTCGTAACGCGTAGGTCGCAGGTTCGATTCCCGTTGTCGGCTCTTTTTAACTTGCTTTCTTTATAAAATTCTGTAAAACCAGTGCGTGATTATGCTCTTCATCTCTTGCGGCATACAACAGGGTAATTGTCCCATGTTTCTTTATATCATCCAAAAGCTCATCCACGGCACGCGAATTCTTTAGCTCGGTATGATAAGCGACTTTAAATTGCTCCCATTTGTCCACCATGTGATTAAACTCCTTACGTAATTCGGTAGATGGCGCAATTTCTTTCAGCCATTTGTCGATATGCGAGTTCTCCTTTTTTATACCACGCGGCCAAAGGCGATCGATCAATACGCGGTAACCGTCGTCATTTGAATAAGGCTCATATATCCTTTTTATTTTAACAGGCATGGATAATTGGTTTTGTGCGAATTAAGTCCATAAATTTAAAAACATATTATCATTAAAATCATGCCCAAAGAAGAAGTTAACGACCTGGTCAAATTCCTGTTACCTTACCCGGACAAGGTAAAGGCCGCGGCTTTATGGCTACGCGAATTTGTGTGGGATCTTTACCCTGACACAAACGAACTGATCTATGATAACTACAATGCAGTTGCTTTTGGTTGGTCGCCCACAGATAAGGCAGGAGATGTGTTTTGTAGTATAGCAGTTTGCAGCGATCATGTAAATTTTGGTTTTAACCGTGGCGTGGACATCGATGACCCGGGCAATATACTTTTGGGCGAAGGAAACCAGTATCGTTATATCAGAGTGAGGGACAGAGAAGACTTCCATGAATGGTATATGAAGCAACTGCTGGAAGCAGCATATCAAAATTCACTATCGCGGATGAAGCCTGTTAAAAATCCGGTAAAAGGGGCGACGATCGTTAAGTCGATATCACCAGTGAAGAGGAGGCCGGGGATTGGTTGAATGAGTTGACTAAGTTGGATTGAGTTGACTAAGCTAAAAGGGTCAGATTAAATCAACTTAATCAACCACTCACTCAATCAACCAAAAACATCATTACATTTATCGTGTTACACCAATCAAAATCTATGGACATCGAATTCAATAAAAATGAAGATATAAATAAGCAACTGGCATATGCTCTGCAAGTGCGACTGAAAAAAGTGTACGCGGGAGGTGGGGAAAAGGCAGCCGCTAAACAAAAAGAAAAAGGTAAGATGCTGGCGCGAGAGCGGGTATCTTATTTGATTGATAAAGATAAGCCCTGGCTGGAGATTGGCGCTTTTGTTGGCGATGGGATGTATGCTGAGCATGGCGGTTGTCCGTCAGGTGGTGTGGTTTGCGGGATTGGATATGTGTCGGGCCGTCAGTGTGTGATTGTCGCGAACGATGCTACAGTAAAGGCAGGAGCGTGGTTCCCCATTACTGCAAAGAAAAACCTGCGCGCGCAGGAAATTTCGATTGAGAATAGATTGCCCATTATTTATCTTGTCGATTCGGCGGGTGTGTTTTTGCCGCTGCAAGACGAAATATTCCCTGACAAGGAGCATTTCGGACGCATCTTTCGCAACAACGCCATTATGAGTAGTTCGGGTATTATCCAGATATCTGCTATTATGGGTTCGTGCGTAGCGGGTGGGGCTTATTTACCTATTATGAGCGATGAAGCTATGATCGTAGATGGCACAGGTTCTGTTTTCCTTGCGGGATCATATTTGGTAAAATCAGCCATTGGTGAAGATGTGGATAATGAAACTCTCGGCGGTGCCACTACGCATTGCGAAATTTCAGGTGTTACGGATTATAAACAACCCAACGATCAGGCCTGTCTCGATTCGATCCGGAACATCATAGGCATGGTGGGCGACTACACCAAAGCCGGGTTCGACAGGATTGAACCGGTCGCTCCAAAACAGAATGAAAAAGAGATATATGGGATTTTACCCGACAACCGGGAGAAGCCGTATGATATGAAGGAAATAATTAATAGACTGTTGGATGATTCTGATTTTGAGGAATATAAAGAAGGGTATGGGCAATCGATCATCTGTGGTTTAGGCAGGGTAGACGGTTGGGCAGTAGGCATTGTGGCCAATCAGCGTAAGGTATTAAAGTCAAAAAAAGGAGAGATGCAGTTTGGGGGAGTGATCTATTCTGATTCGGCAGATAAGGCCACACGCTTTATTATGAACTGCAATCAAAAGAAGATTCCATTGGTTTTTTTGCAAGATGTGACAGGCTTTATGGTAGGCAGTCGCTCTGAACAGGGCGGTATCATCAAAGACGGTGCAAAAATGGTGAATGCGGTAGCCAATTCAGTGGTGCCTAAGTTTACTTTTATTCTTGGTAATTCATACGGCGCAGGTAATTACGCCATGTGCGGTAAGGCATACGACCCCAGGTTGATCTACGCATGGCCGTCAGCAAAAATTGCAGTGATGGGTGGCGCACAGGCTGCTAAAACCCTATTGCAAATACAGGAATCGGCAATGAAGGCAAAAGGCGAGGAGATCGACTCAAAAAAAGAAGAAGAATTGCTGAAACAAATAACAGACCGTTACAACTCACAAACCACTCCCTACTACGCCGCGGCCAGGCTTTGGGTAGATGGCATCATCGATCCGCTCGAAACACGTAAAGTTATTTCCATGGGTATAGAAGCAGCCAATCATGCACCTATTGAAAAGGCTTTTAATGTGGGGATTATACAAACTTAGTTGATTGGGTTGATTAGGTTAGATTGGTTGAGTAAGTTGAATTAAATCAAAGGAAATCCCGTGAATCCCAAAATCGTGTCCCTGTAAAACTTTTGCTACATATCAAAATATCAGGGTGTTAGCACAACAAAGTCCTGTCAAATTCTGTTAGCAGAAAAAAAGCAATAATCACCCCCACATGTATCATGAAGTTATTGCTGCTACAGGCGGCTTATTATTTATCGCATTAGGAATTACAAGGCAACGGGAACGCAAACATCTTCTAACGGCCGGTGTAAAGGCTGAAAGTCCATTAGTTTGGGAAGTGTTCGTGATATCCGGAATATGTCTGCTGGTTTTCTCATTTGGATTGATCGTTTATCAAATGACCAAATGATGCCGTAGAGACGCAATACTTTGCGTCTCTTTACCCTAGATCGGGTGACACAAGTATTGTGTCTCTACATTCATTTACCTACCTTTCATCCATGGAATTTATTCTGCTTGCAGTCGGAACGCTATTAGTAATATTCGGATTTTATCGGCGAAATAGACGTATCTCGCTTTTACAGAATGGTGTGACGGCTGAAGGCGTGGTTGTATCCATAGAAAGTTCTCAGTCTAATGACGGAACGTATACTTACAGACCAGTTATAAAATTTCCGGTGGGTGACGAATTCGTGACCAAAACTCCGCAATTTTATACTAACCCCTGTCCTTACCAGCAGGGCCAACAGGTAAAGGTGATCTATGATAAAAATGATACCGATAGGTTTACGCTTAACGATGGCCCGACTGTTTTTGCAGAAATAATAATATTCGGTTTGGGCGTCGTCTTTTTAGTTATTGCCGCTATAGCACTGATGGTTAAACATTGATACAAATAATCAAATTCTTACTATGAAAAAACTCCTGCTATTGTTTTCGTCATTTCTTACCATCAATGCCTACGCCCAAAACGCACGCGAAATTCATGATAAAGCGATATTGGTAGACACCCACAACGATGTGATCTCCAACGAACTCATTACCAAACTTGATCTCTCCAAACGTCAAACAACCGGGAATTTCGACTTGATGCGCGCAAAAGAAGGAGGATTGGATGTACAAGTTTTTTCTATATGGTGCGGCGAGGATTACGGTAAAGGCACAGCATTCAAGTTCGCTAACAGGGAGATCGATTCGCTGGATGCGCTAATCAAACGAAACCCCGGCAAAATGGTATTGGTGCGTAATGCTCAGGAGTTGCAAAAGGCAGTCGCTCAAAAGAAATTTGTGGCAATGATAGGCGTGGAAGGCGGCCATATGATTGAAGACAGGATGGATTATATCGATGCACTTGCCAAACGAGGTATGCGTTATCTTACCCTGACCTGGAACAATAGCACTTCATGGGCCACTTCCGCACGGGATGAAACACATCACCGCGATTCATTAAAGCACATCGGCTTAACCGATTACGGCAAGCAGATCGTCCGCCATTTAAATGATCTGGGTGTTATGGTGGATGTGTCCCACGTCGGTGAGCAAACCTTTTATGATGTGATCGCTACTTCAACCAAGCCCGTTATCGCTTCGCATAGCTGTGCTTATGCGCTCAACCCCAACCAGCGTAACATGAAGGATGCGCAATTAAAGGCATTGGCCAAAAACGGTGGTGTAGTATTCGTAAACTTTTATAGTGGTTTTGTGGATAGTAGTTATATGCATAAAGTATCCCGCTTTTTGCATAAGCATCATGCGGAACTGGATTCGCTTATCAAAATCTATCATGATCACGATTTGGCTAATATCCGCCTGAATGTGATCTATAAATCTGAATCTGATCAACTCCGTCCTCCTTTGAGCCTCCTGATAAAACATATTGACTACATGGTGAAATTGATAGGGGCGGATCATGTGGGTATCGGATCAGATTTTGATGGTGCTGAATCTTATCCTTTAGGAATGGATGATGTAACCAATTATCCTAAAATCACCGAAGAACTGCTGAAACTGAATTATTCACAAACCGATATCGATAAAATATTGGGAGGAAACTTTATACGTGTATTGAAAGCAAACACGGGTAAATAAGAATAATTATTACTTTTGCTTTTCCTAAATCTGAAAAATGAAATTTTATCACTTAGTATTCCCCATTCTTTTATTTACCCTAAACAGCTTTTCCCAGGTCAACAAAGCATATATAACAAAAGATGGGAAGTTTTCTGATAGCCCCCAAAAAGCAATTTCCTATATTTTGGTCCAAAAGCTTTCAGACACTGCTTATTTGATGAGTAAGTTTGATATGCGGGATACTCTTATGATACGGGGTAGTTATAAAGACTCCCGGCTGACAACGCCACACGGGAAATTCTACTACTATTATAAAAGAAAGGTCGATGACAGGTTAAAAGATGTTTTGCATGTGGATACGAATAGCTATTTGCAATACTCCGGCTTCTTTTTTAACGGACAAAAAACAGGGAAGTGGGTTGAGTATGCAAAGCGAGGGATCAAAGGTTGCATATACAGCTACGAAAACGATAAGCTTAACGGATTATTTCAAAGCTTTGATGCAAAAAGCGGTACCATTCTTCAGGAAGGTAATTTTAATAACGACAAGCAGGAAGGGGAGTGGAATACCTATCTGCCGGATTCGGAGAAACCAATATATACTGAAATTTTTAAAGAGGACAAATTGATAAAAACAATTATCCATCTCAAAAACGCTCAACCAACCGTTGATTTGGGCTTTTATCTTCGCAAATCCCTTAGGCATTATAAAGATTCTTTAGTTAATAAAGGATTGATAGTAACTATGTCAGTAAGTGAAGAAGGGAAAGTGGATGCCGTGAAGTTTAGTGTGCCATTGACGCAAGATATGAATAAAGCGGTAACGGATGCTTTTTTAAACTATCCCAAATTTCATCCATGCCAATATGACGGAAAGGCTATTCGACAGATTTGCGTTTTTAATTTTGCTACCATGGGCGTAGAAGATATGATAACGCAACAGAGGACCGCTTCGGCAGCGTATTTACTTTCAAGACATACTAACGAGATTGGCAGGGGTTTAAATAATGTCGGGTTCGGAAAGCCAATTCATTAACTTTACTACTGCCTGACTAATAAAATCCACTTTTTTGTTAGATTTGCATGCTTTAAAATAATCTGATGTCACAAGAGATTGAACATGTAAAATGCCTTATTATAGGCTCTGGTCCAGCTGGTTATACTGCTGCTATTTATGCCGCACGTGCCGATCTGAAACCAGTTTTATATACAGGGTTATTAGCTGGCGGTCAGCTTACCCAAACTACTGAAGTTGAAAATTATCCGGGCTATCCTGATGGAATACAGGGTCCTGCAATGATGGAGAACTTCGAAAAACAGGCATCCCGCCTGGGTACCGATATCCGTTTTGGTTATGTAACCTCGGTGGATTTTTCAACCGCTCCGCATAAAGTAATTGTTGACGAAACCAAAACCATTATTGCCGAAACTGTGATCATTTCAACAGGCGCTTCAGCTAAATGGTTAGGCCTGGAATCTGAGCAAAAGTATAACGGCTTTGGTGTTTCAGCCTGTGCTGTATGTGATGGCTTCTTTTTCCGTGGCCAGGATGTAGCAATCGTTGGTGCCGGCGATACTGCTGCTGAAGAAGCAACTTACCTGGCAAAGCTATGCCGCAAGGTATATATGCTGGTAAGACGCGAGGAATTCCGCGCTTCAAAAGCGATGATGCACAGAGTTTTGAATACCCACAACATCGAAGTGATCTACAATACTGAAGCGAAAGAGATTGTGGGCGACGGTCAGGTAGTTACAGGTGTTAAAACCATCAATAACAAAACAAACGAAGAGAAAACACTGGATGTGACTGGCTTCTTCGTGGCTATCGGTCACCACCCTAATACAGAGATATTCAAGGGTTGGATCGATATGGACGAAACAGGCTATATCAAAACTATACCGGGTTCGTCCAAAACAAACATCGAAGGTGTTTTTGCCTGCGGTGATGCACAGGATCATGTTTACCGCCAGGCAGTTACCGCCGCCGGAACGGGCTGTATGGCAGCTATTGATGCCGAACGTTATTTGGCGTCGAAGGAGCATGAGGTGACGGCTTGATGGTATTTGAACACGATTTATATGATTAAAAGATTGTCAGGATTTTAGATCATGTTAATCAATTAAATCCTGCAAATCGTGTTCTCGACAAACAAAAAATGTGTATTATTGATTATCAGTTCATAAACATCATAATACCATGGGAAAAGGCGATCAAAAATCAAGAAAAGGAAAAATTGCAATTGGTTCATACGGAAAAAAGCGACCGCACAAGCTGAAAAAGAAAGTTGAGGCAGTCGCAGCACCTGAGACCAAGCCTGCAAAGAAATAAATCAAAGCCATTCGCGAAAAGCGAATGGCTTTTTTGTTTTCTTTCGATTGGTTGTAATGGTTGAAGATGTTGTAAGGGTTGTAATGGTTGGGTTCCAAGGCTATCTTATGTATTGACTACGGTTGATCTTGTCCGTACCAGATAAATAGTACAATGCTATGTTCTTTTTCAACATTTACAACCTTTTCAACCATTACAACTATTGCAACCAACCTATAACCATTTTTTTACATGTACCACCTACGGTTTTATGCAAAATCTTTTAACTTCACCGCCTTATATTTCCATATAAGTAATTATGTATAAAAATATTGCGCTATCTATCTCAATTCTTTTGGTTTGTTTCGGTTTAAGTGCCAATGCCCAGGATGCTGATCCGTATATGGGTATCGTTCCGGCCCCGGTTTCTGTAAAAAAAGCTTCTGGTGAGTTTGTTCTAAGTCAGCAGACTGCTTTACTGACGGATAGCCTGAATAATAAGGCGGTTCAATTCTTTACTGAATATCTGCACAGCAAATTGAACCTTCGCAATGAGGCGAAATTAAATACAGGAGAAAGTATAGCTAATAGTATTGTTTTTACAGAAAAAGGTACCGATGGTTTAGCCGACCAGGGTTATCGTCTGACTATCACAGCTCAGCAGATCACTGTTGCAGGAAAAGGAGCAGGCTTATTTTACGGAATTCAAACGCTATTACAGTTAATTCCTGCCGATCACGGCGCAACGATTAAACTGCCGTGTACACAGATCGAGGATTATCCCCGTTTTGGTTACAGGGGATTTATGTTGGATGTGTGCCGCCATTTCTTCTCTGTCGAATTTGTTAAAAAGACCATCGATATGATGGCTTATTATAAACTAAATACTTTTCATTGGCATTTGACTGACGACCAGGGATGGCGAATCGAGATAAAAAAATATCCTCGCTTAACTGAAATAGGCAGCCAACGTGCCCAAACAGTTATCGGAAATTACCATGACCGTACGCCACAGCAATTTGATAACACACCTTATGGCGGTTTTTACACCCAGGATCAGATCCGCGAAGTAGTAAAATATGCGGCCGACAGGTATATCACTGTAGTTCCTGAAATTGAAATGCCTGGCCACTCAATGGCTGCTTTGGCGGCTTACCCGGAGTTAAGCTGTGATCTAACCAAAACTTATAAAACCTATGAAACCTGGGGCGTAATTAAAGATGTATATTGCCCGTCGGATAAAACTTTCGACTTCCTCGAAGATGTTCTGACAGAGGTAATGGAACTCTTCCCAAGCAAATACATCCACATTGGTGGCGATGAAGTGCCAAAGGAAGCATGGAAACAATCAGCATTCTGCCAGAAACTGATCAAAAAGTTAAAGCTGAAGAATGAGGAGCAGCTGCAAAGCTATTTTATTCAGCGTATTGAGAAATTCGTCAACTCAAAAGGCCGCAGCATTATCGGCTGGGACGAGATATTGGAAGGCGGTCTGTCGCCAAATGCTACCGTAATGAGCTGGCGTGGAGAAGCAGGTGGTATTACAGCGGCCCGGCAAAACCACAATGTGATCATGACACCCAGCAGTGCTGCGCTATACCTGGACCATGCCCAAAGCCGCAGCGGAGAACCGTTAGGTATTGGGGGATATGCACCATTATCGGCTACTTACAGCTATAATCCAACTCCGGCCGCATTAACGCCCGAACAACAGAAATTCATCTTGGGTGTGCAGGCGAACTTGTGGACAGAATATATTCCAACCGAATCAAAAGTGGAGTATATGCTGTATCCGCGTTTATTGGCTTTGTCAGAAGTAGCCTGGACACCTTTGGCTAATAAGAATTTCAAGGATTTCTCAGAAGTTCGTTTGCCGGTTCAGTTGGCTTACCTGGATAAGAACAATTGCAATTATCGCGTTCCTTTAACAATAAATATTCCGCAGGACACCATCATCTTTGCAAGTTCATTAAATGTGGCTCTTAAATCACCTGTAGCAGGTGCTAAAGTATATTATACGATAGATGGTTATACGCCACGCGAAACAGACATCGAGTATACTAAACCGATGACCTACAATGTGCCGCAAGACCAGTATCGCGAGTTGAAAACTATCGTGATCACCCCGACAGGCAAAAGAAGCCAGGTAACACATACCACTGTATACAATAAGGGTTTATTGGCCCCGGTAACTTACGAGGGTAACTCGCAAGGACTTAAATATCAATTTATGCAGGGTAATTTTGACAATACCAATGACCTGTCAAAGGCTGCCGTGATTGATAGCGGCATAGCAAAAAGTTTTAATCCGGCTATCCTGAAAAAGAATAATCCGGGCTTCGGCGTAATATACAACGGATTTATACGTATTGATGCTGATGGTCTTTATCAGTTCTCGACACGTTCGGATGACGGCTCAGTTTTGGTAATCGATGATCAGCCAATAGTAAACAACGATGGCAAGCACCCGGTGGCTGAACAAGGAGGGACTGTTGCATTACAAAAAGGTTATCATAAGTTTACGCTAAAATATTTCGATATTGGCTCGGTGAGTGCGCTCAAAGTGTACATGACCGTGCCCGGTAAACCTAAAGGTGAATTATCGCCCGACGCACTTTATAATTAATGAGTGAATTAGTGATTTAGTGAATGATTGATTCAAAATATTCGCTAATTCACTCATTCGCTAATTCACTAATTGAAAGAATGAAATACAGGTTTTATTTATTTGCATTGATCGGATGCCTTGTAGCGGCATCAGCTTGTAACCAGCAGGAACAGAAAGTGTCAGCGCCAACCGCTCCGGCTAAAAAACCAGACTTCGTTGATCCTTTCCGTTTTCACAAACTGATCGAAGTTTCTCCGGGTGAGGATTATGATGTGGTGAGCTGGGGCAGGGGATCAACAACATCAGGTTCCTACCTGATACTGCATTCTGACTCATCTGGCAAAAAATATACTACCACTACAGGCGATTTGGACGGCGCTATAGTCGACGTGTATAACTCAGATATGGACCTGGATGGTAACCCGGAGATATTGATACAAGCCAAAGCAAAGGACACCGCTAATTATGCTACTATCTACGCCTTTGAATTCAACAACAGCAGAGCCAATAAACTGGATTTCCCGAGACTGACAAGCTCACAACGCAAAGGATATCATGGTGATGATAATTTCTATATTAAAGAAGGCAAGTTTATGCGTGAGTTCCCGATCTATGACGGGAATGGTAAGGACGCTAAGCCGACCAGTCAAAAACGCATATTGGAATACGGTCTCCGTGGGAACAACTTTACAGTAAAGCAATTGAGCACCGACTCAACTGATAATAAAACTACTGCTACTATCAAATCAACTGCTTCAACCAAATCTTCTTTAAAATCTGAAAAGAAGGGAACCACGTCCAAGAAAAAATCGAAGAAGCATACTGAGGAAAAGAAGACCAAGAAAAAGAAGAAAAAGCATCACAAAAAGACCAGTGATGACGAGGAAAGTAATTAAATAACCAGAACCTCGTTTTAACAAAAAAGGATGGTGGTTATCGTTTAGACATTTGCGCATAAATTTGCACATTTGTAATCAGCACATTCGCACATCTCTAATGCATTTTCTATATCCTGCTTTCCTGTTTGCATTAATATCGCTGGCAATCCCTGTTATTATCCATCTGTTTAATTTCCGGAGGTATCAGAAGGTGTATTTCAGCAACGTGCAGTTTTTGAAGGAGATACAGGAGCAGCAGGCTTCCCGCAGAAACCTGAAAGAACGATTGATCCTTGCGAGCCGACTGTTGGCTTTATTGTTTCTGATTTTCGCTTTTGCACGCCCATATGTTCCCGGTAAAAATGCTACTAATGTCGGTAAGCAACAGGTTGTAAGCATCTTTATAGATAACTCATACTCCATGCAAACCCTCAATAAAGAGGGTACTTTGCTGGATGAGGCGAAACGCCGGGCAAAAGAGATAGCTTCAGCTTACAGCATCAATGACCGCTTTCAATTACTTACCCAGGATTTTGAAGGCAAGCACCAACGATTATTAAGTCGTGATGAATTTAATGATGCGGTCGATGCGGTGAAGATCAGTCCGCAAAGCCGTAGTTTGCAGCAGATTGTTGATCGCCAGCAAGGTATATTGAATACGCAGCAGGGAGCTATACGGTCCGATTATGTGATATCCGATTTTCAAAAGAATATAACCGACGGAAAAGCAGTAAAAACAAATGAAGGTATACATTTTAACCTGATCCAATTAAAGGCCAGCGAATTGCCGAATGTGGCGGTAGATTCAGTCTGGTTGCTGACCGCTGTTCATCGCCCTAATGAAAGTGAAAAACTGGTGGTACGCCTTCATAACTATGCAGGGGAGAAAGCTGAGCGAATTCCCCTAAAGCTATTGATCAACAAAGAGCAAAAGGCGCTTGGCAGCTTTACAATCAACCCAAGATCCGTACAAAACGATACACTGTCTTTTTCGGGCCTGCAGAGTGGTTGGCAGCGTGCCGAAATCCAGTTGCAGGATAACCCGGTGACTTTCGATAATCAATTTTATTTCACATTTAATGTACAGCAGCAATTGCCTGTTCTGCTGATCTATGGCGAAACGCCAAATCCGTTCCTGAAGGCAGTATTTGATACTGATCCGTTTTTTGCAGCAAAGCAAGCTGATGACGGTAATGTAGATTATGCAGGACTTAACACTTACCCGCTGATCGTTTTAAGTGATGTGAAAACTATTTCCACAGGTTTAGCTCAGCAATTACATACTTATGTGTCCAAAGGTGGCACGCTGATGTTTTTCCCATCTGCTGATGCTGACCTGGTAAATAACAAAACCTTTTTGCAATCCTTAGGCGCGGCTTATCCTGATAAGCTGGTAACTGAAAATACCAAAGTGTCAGCAATTAACCTGCACAATCCGGTCTTCAAAAACATATTTGAATCCTATCCGGATAATCCTGATCTGCCTGTAATAAAGAAATATTATCAGCTGGGTACAGGTTCTGGCAAAGGAGAAAGTCTGATGGAACTGCCCGGCAAACAACCATTCTGGACGGGATATAACAGCGGCAAAGGCAAAGTTTATGTATCATCCGTTGCTTTGAACGATGATTTCAGCAACCTGCAACGACATGCTTTGCTGGTGCCTGTGTTGTTTCGTGTAGCTTTATTAAGTGGGCACGATCAACCTTTGTTTTATACACTCGGCGAGGATGAAAGCATAGAAGTACCGCCAATCCAGAGCAGCGAGAAGCAAATATTAAAACTGGTAAAGGGCGATCAAAGCATTATCCCTGACGTAAGGCAACAGGAGGGAAGTACCCTGCTTTACATTTCCGATCAGCTTCAGCAGACTGGAAATTACGAATTGAAAAAACAGGATAGCACATTAGCAGTTCTGGCGTTTAATGATAACCGTAAAGAGTCGGACATGAGCTACCTGGATGCAGGCACTTTAAAGCAGATATTCCCGCAGGCGGGCAATGTTTGGCAGCCGGGACAGGGCTCTATAAAGGGGGAAGTATCCGATTTAAATTTTGGCCTCCAATTATGGAAACTTTGTATAATTTTGGCATTGATTTTTCTGGCAGCCGAAATATTGCTAGTCAGGTTCTATAAGCCTGAAAAACAGCAGCTTTCAAGCTTGTCGTAAGTCGAACATATTCCATTCTTAAAGCAGCGCTAATGAATTTGCTTATCAAATCTGCAACTATATCTGACCCGGGTTCGCCCTTTAACCAGCAAGTTGTTGATGTATTGATCGAAAAAGGACACATCACCAAAATTGCACCGACTATCACTTCTGATCACGAAACTTTTGACGCCAAAGGCAAAACCCTTGCTCCCGGCTTTTTTGATCTGAACTGTAATATCGGTGAGCTTGGCCTGGAAACAAAGGAAGACTTGCATACAGGAACCCGGGCCGCTGCTGCAGGTGGATTTACGGGCGTAGCTTTGATGCCAAATACCCAGCCGCCTGTACATTCCAAAGCAGAAATAGAATACCTGATGAACCGGGCAAAAAACAACCTGGTTGATTTTTATCCTTTAGGCGCCATTTCCTATAAAAGAGAAGGTAAAGACCTCGCTGAGATGTATGACATGTACCAGAGCGGCGCAAAAGCATTTACTGACGGCAATCGCCCGGTACAAGACGCTGGCTTGATGGAACGCGCGCTTTTATATACCAAGGGTTTTAATGCGCTGGTACTATCTTATCCTGAAGATACTGCCATTGCTGGCAAAGCAAAAGTTCACGAAGGAGAAGTAAGTACGCTGTTGGGCATGAAAGGTATCCCTTCACTGGCCGAGGAATTAATGGTTGCGCGTGATCTTTACCTGGCAGAATACACTGAATCGAGAATACATTTCAGCACGATATCAACCGAGCGTTCAGTCGACCTGATCCGCGAAGCGAAGAAGAAAGGCTTGCAGGTGACTTGTGATGTTGCAGTTCACCATTTGCTGTTGACCGACGAAGCATTAATGGGCTTTGACAGTCAATACAAAGTGAAACCACCGCTACGTACACAGAAGGATGTAAAAGCTTTGCTGAAGGGTTTAAAAGACGGCACAATCGACGCCATTGTATCTCAGCACACCCCGCACGAGGTGGAATTTAAAGATGTTGAGTTTGAAATGGCTGAGTTTGGTATAATTGCCTTGCAAACTGCTTTCGCTACAGCGCTTGAGGCTGGTTTAAGCCTGGAAACGATCATCGAAAAAATGGCGATCAACCCGCGTAAGATATTGAACGTAGACGTGCCTGCGATTGCTGAGGGACAAGGAGCAAACCTGGTCGTGCTGGATAAAGACGCCGAGTGGGTGTACGATAAATCAAATAATAAGTCGAAATCTTACAATTCTCCGTTCATCGGGAAAAAACTTAAGGGCTCAGTTTTGTTAACCTATAACAACAATAAGCAATTTAAATCTTAACCTATGATCGATCCAAAAATAGAGTCGGCTTTGAAAGCTGCTTTAACCGCTTTTTCAAACTACAATAAACTTGATTCGGCACCGCTAATAGCCAGGTTCCAGGACGTATTTGCCTCTGATGAGGACTTTTTGAGCAAGGCAGATATGATGGATGAGGTATTTGATGATAATCCGAACATTGAATCGCTGCGCGAAGTGTTCTTCGATCTGCTGATGGTGAATTTCTTCAGTGCTGATGTAAAGAAACTGGAAGAAGATTACCTGGAATCCCAAGAATGGGAAGAGATAGAAGAAGAAACTTTAGACCGTGGAACAGAATTATTGAACCTGCTGCTTTACCTGAATGAGTGTGAAGACGAGGACATCGAACCGGAATTAAGCGATTACCTGAAAGAATTTTTATTGGTGGATGAGGACGAGTTCCAGGATGAATATCGCATTTATGAGCCGGTGATTCAGAACCAGATATTAATGGAAAGCCCTGTATCTGAAATCAGCCGGGTTTCCAAATCACTCCCTGGCGACTCAGAGATTAAGGAAATATTCTACCCAATGATGTGCTTCTTCCATGGTTCAGCAGCGGGAGAGTATGAAAAGGAAACAATTGCCGCCAGTGCTATTGAGAAAGATTTTGATATGGCGGTGTTAGAGGTATTGATCAGTTTTAATTAAGATTTAGATGGGAATTGTTGTCAGCAGGGATTTAAAAAAGTATTCGATAATCAATGGTTTAATATTAGGAGTGGTCCTGCTCGCTTTTAATATTATCAGCTTTTACCTCATCACCACAATTGTAAAATCGCCGCTTGGAGTGATTGGTGTGCCTTACATTTTCTCTATTATTCTGCCTATTCCGTGTGCCATTATCCTGGTTTACAAATTAAGGGCGGAAATGAAATGGACCTGGGACTTCAGGATAGCAACGTCCGGCATATTTATTATGTTCCTTGTTGCTTACTTTATCATCTTTATTGGCCGGGATCAAATATTTGCCCGGGTGATCGAACCGCAGATGAGTACCAAAATTGAAAATGTGTTGCTTGAGGCTACCCCCGTTGCCTTAAAAAAGAGTGGCGCCAATGCCCAGCAGATTGCCGAAAAGCAAAAACAAATTAAAGATCAGTTTGAAACCCAGAATAAGATAACCGTAGGGCAGGAGATACAGTCGCAGCTTATATCCATCATCTTCATATTTATCATTGCCCTGATCTTTGGAGCACTGTTTAAGAGACCTGCAAGTGGTTATGACTCAGTGACTATAAGCAAAGTTCAATAATCTTCAGTCATCTATTTGCTGATTGTTCCTCTAAGGGTAAGGTTTTGATAATGTCTAATTACTATATTAGAGTAAATTATCAAACTAAATCACTCAAAATGGAACAAGCAGCAGCGCCAAGTTCGGCCAAAGTAGCTATTAAATGGTCTTTGATCTATATTTTAATTGCTATAGTTGTTACCTATGCTATAGAAATAGCAAGACTAGGTATTAACTCGCCAATAAAATATTTAGGTTATGTGCCACTAGTCGCATGCTTAGTTTTGGCACAGAAAGAATATAAAGGATTACGTGGAGGCTATATTACCTTTGGCGACGGTTTTGTAACAGGACTTTTGTATAGTGTATTTGCAGGTTTATTATTTGGTATATTTATGTACCTATATCTTGCGTTTTTAAGCCGTGAAGTTTTAACACAAATTTTAGACGCACAAAAACAAGCGATGGTCGAAAAAGGAGCACCTTCAGATCAAATTGATAAGACGACTGAGATTATGACCAAATTTGGTGCCATCATTATTGCATTTGGCTCAGTTGTCTGGTATATTATATTAGGGACTATAGTCAGTTTGATTACTGCAGCTATATTTAAGAAAGAGCGATCTGCATACGATGCCGATACGACGGTAAATTGAGTAAGGTAATACAAATAGAAAAGAGCCTTGATTTACACAATTAAGGCTCTTTTCGTTATGCTTTACTATTCAGCCACTTAACCATTCAACTTAATCAACCATTCTTATTTCTTCATGACCTGTTTTACGATATCATTTCCAAAAGCAAATACCATCAGGCAGATCAATAGTACAAAGCCTACTATCTGAGCTCTTTCCAGGAATTTATCACTTAATGGTTTACCTT